>OBDM01000060.1_pt1 | contig 67267 bp, 71 predicted proteins | sample 1518281 | NCBI WGS metagenome assembly OBDM01 (sample SAMN01760942, study PRJEB22395) | human gut metagenome | reverse complement strand
GGCTCGCCGTGAGTGAGTGTTACCATAGACACCCCGAAAAGACAAGCTCACCACGGCTCTTTTTTCAAAGAAATTTTCGCCGCGAGAGGGCGAGCCGGAAGGCCCGCCCGAGGCCATAAAGCGCGCTGCTTATATGCGGCGGATGACGTCCGCGCCATAGGCGGCTCCGAGGCCGGAACCGTTGTCCCAGTCAATGTGCACCGTGCCGATGTCATCCACGGCAACCACCGTGCCCTGATCGCCCGGCCTCAACCGCGCATAGGGATCGTCCATGGAAACCAGTTCTACACGACATCCCGTCGGGTACTGCAGCCGGAGCCGCTCTACGATCTCACGCGGGGGAAATGTGTTCATAGTACACGCCTCCTAATACTCGTCGGGAAACAGCAGCGTAGTAGCGCTGCCGTCCCACTCGGTAATGATCCAGATTTTCCACTCCGGGTGGGTCGGATGGGTATAGGCCGCGAGAATGCGGTCGCCGCCATGCGCCAGCGCCCGGTCGTTCTGCTTTCGGTCGCTCTCGCACAATTCGCCCCAATCGGCGCGCAGATAGCGCTGAAACGAGCGATGCACGAACGCGGCGAAGCCGCTGCTCTCGCGCATCCGTTCGGCCACGCCGCGCGTCGCTACGACCTGCCCCAGCTTCATACCTGCCATCATGCCGCACCTCCACCACAATGCGGGCAGGCTTCGTGATCCCCGGCATCGTATACGCGCCCGCAATGTGTGCAGCGCGCCCATTCGCCGAAGTGGAATTGCTCGTCCACCCATGTGTCCGGCGACTGCCAGTTCAGGCAATCGAAGCACATCCGCGCCAGCGCTTCCTGTCCGTCGCACAGCGCGAGCAGGTCGTTGTGCGTATAGGGCGTGTCGGATAGCTCCGGCACATAGCACACGCGCTCCGGGTGCGAGCGGTAGGCGGCCTCGTCCTTGACGATGTAGCCCTGCGCATAGAATTCCCGCTGAATGAGCGCTTCCCGCCCGTTGTGGGTGGGAACGTATTTTCCGATCTGCAGCATGGTTCAGCCCTCCTGTACGCGAAACATCAGGGCGTGGCGCTTTTCATACTCGTCGCTGAGAATGACCTTGCACCGGTCGTTGATCTCTACCATGCCTTCCAGCGTGCAGCCGTTCTGCGTGAACAGCCATGCGCTTTCAAGGGCTTGCGTCCAGCTGGGGGAGAAGGTGAAAGCCTCGATGCCATACTCGCGCATATCCGCGATGAGTTGCGCTTCGTCCTTATAGTCATAGATTTCAGAGAGGTCGATGTAGTCGTTGCCGCGCTCGCGCGCGTCTGCGTAGAGCTCGTAGAGCCGGGCGTAAGCGCGTCCATGGGCGGCGACCTTTTCATTGAGCGCCCGGTGCTCGTCGCGGGCCTGCTCCATGCCTTCCCTGTCGTTCTTCTGCGATGCCTCGTTGTACCGCGCCGCGAGCGCCTCATGCTGGCTGTAGATTTCCGCGAAATTGTTCTTCATGGTTGCTTGCCTCCTGTTGATGTCTGCCCTTGGCAAGGTTGGAAACCCGGAGGGTTTCCAAGTCGCTTCGCGACCGAGCCGGTCAAATCGAAGATTTGAGCGGCTCGCCGTGAGTGAGTGTTACCATAGACACCCCGAAAAGACAAGCTCAGAAAACCTCTTTTTACAAACGAATCGCCTGTTCGCCGGTGAATTGTTCCCACCGGCGCATGATGAGGTCGCAGTGCAGCGCATCGGCTTCAATGGCCCGGCAGCGCCGCCCGGACTGTTCGCAGGCAATGAGCGTGCTGCCCAGCCCGGCAAACGGGTCGATCACGAGGCCATGGACGTCCGCGTGCATTTTGATGCACCGCCACGGCAGTTCTATGGGGATCTGCGCTTCGCCGTTCTGTTTGTGCATGGCCGAGATTTCCCACACGCCCGCGTAGCCCCACTTGCGCCGCTCCTCGCGCGTCAAGCGCTTTACGAATTGAAAAGAGTGCGCTGCGAACGCCGATACCCACGCATATTCCTGATCGTTGTACGCCTCGGGCGCGCCGCTGGCATAAGCGGTCACATAGTCGAATTGCGGCGCGGGCTTGTTTGACGCCGCCTGCAGCGCGCCCGCCGTGGGCACGTTGCCGGTCATCTTCCATACCCTGATCCACAGGGGGCGCAGCGTTTCATCCGCGAACAGCTTCATGGCGTGCATGGCCAGCGGTTCCACAAACGGGCTGCCCGTCTGCATCAGGTCGGCAGCCTGCCAACAGACCACCTCCGCATACCGTGCCAGCAGGCGGATCGCCTGCGCCATGCGCTTGAGCCACGGTTCGAGGCCGTCTCTGGCGTACTCCTTCGCGTCCACCGGCGGCGAGGTCGCGGCGCACTGCGCGCGCTCATTGCCCAGCAGTTTTTCATAAGCCTCCGGGCCGGTGGGATCGGCGCAGAGCAGGCGATGCTCGCCCAACGCCCACAGGCTGCCCGGCTGCGTGACCGGGCCGCCGTCTTCCGCAATCTTCTCCTGTGCGGCGTCGGCGTCAAATTCGTCCTCCTGCGCCTCGTGCGAATAGAAGCGGTTCAGCAGCGCATCCACCTCGCTGGCCTCGAAGCCGGTGAGGGAAACGTCGAAGTCGGCGGCGTCAAACTCCGCCATGAGCGAGGCCAGCTTTTCCTCGTCCCAATCGCCCTGGATCTTGTTGAGGGCAACGTTGAGCGCCTTTTCCCGCCGCAAGTCCAGATCGACCACTACGCAGTCGATTTCCGTTTGACCCATGTCCACAAGCACTTTGAGCCGCTGGTGCCCGCCGACCACGTTCCCCGTCCGGCGGTTCCAGATCACCGGCTCCACATAACCAAACTCCACAATGGAGCGCTTGAGCTTTTCATACTCCCGGTCGCCCGGCTTCAGGTCTTTGCGCGGGTTGTACGCCGCAGGATTCAGCCGCGCGGCGGGGATTTTTTCAATCGTCATGATGGCCCTCGTCTTTCTGCATATAGACTTTACAGGGGACGTTCATCTCCCGGCACTTGCGGATCACATAGGCCGTGCCTCTGGATTCGCCGTCCCAAAACGCCAGCACAAGATCTGCGTATTCGATAATCTGCAAATTGCGCTTGAGCGGCGCGGCGCGACCGTATTTGCCATATTCCGGCAGGAATTCTGTGCAAGGCAGGCCATGCGCGCGGGCATACTCCCGTGCGGAGGTATCGACGCCTCGCGCGCCGCCAGAGACAATTTCCGTCACGCCTGCTGGCAGGTATTTTTCCAGACTGGAGACCGTCAGGTTCCGCGAACCGATTACAGCGACTTTCATAAGCGCCTCTCCCTTCAAACTAATTTGTACTTAATTTAAGTACACTCACAACATTCTATCTCAGAATGTACTTAAAATCAACTTATTCAGAGGATGAAGGGAGTTTTATTGTGGAGAAGGACAAACATCTCGGCCTGCATATCGACCGGGAATTGCACTACAAGCTGCAATACGTCTCGAAATACGACGGTCGCTCCATATCCGGGGAAGTCTTGTATCTGTTGCGCCGGTATATTGCTGATTTTGAAGAACGGCACGGCAAGATTGAGTTGCCGGAGGAAAAATCCTGATTGGAGCGCGGAGGATGGTGTCGCACCTCCGATTCCCGCCGGGGTTGGCGGGCGGTTTGCTGTTAGCCTATCCGCGCGTATTGTTTTTAAAGAAAGTTTCTAGTATAATATGACTCAGGGGTGATATTATGGCTAGACGCAAAGGTACGCTTGAAATATACAATCCGCATCGAAGCCTGATATGGTGGCTTATTTTTGGATGGTGGTGGCGTCCAATTAAAATATTTTTGGCATTTTTAGTTGGCGATATTCTGGGCTTTGGTAAGTTGCGAATTAGGCACTAATTCAGCTGAGGTTTTCTTGCCCATATACATTCCCGCGCCCATTTCGTCGATGCGGGAAAAGGGAATTTCCGGCACGGTCAGCCGCTGCCGGTAGCTGGGGTCTATGAAATAGATGTATCGAAGCTGCCAGCCGTCCAGCAGCTTCGCGCCGGTTTTCTGCAAAAACTCCTTCCATGCGAAGCGCCCGCCGGTGACGTCGAAGTAGCACTTGCCACCCAGTTCCGGGCGCGGCGTGGTGGGATTGGCAGAGAGCACCATTTTGTGCATCCGCGTGCCGCCGTCGGGGTTCCCGGCGTCCGGCAGGATGCACAGCGCCTCATTGCGCTTCATGCCTGTGAGAACGAAATTCGCCGCCCGGTAAATGGTGCCGTCGCCACAGGAACAGGCGTCCGCAAAGGACAGCACCCATTTTACTTGTGGCGCGTACTTGCGTATCAGGCGCAGGCTGATCGACAATGCCCGGCTCTCGCTGTTGCGCGGCAGTACGGAGTCAAAGGCCATGCGGTTGAGTTCGAGGAATTCGTTCCAGCCGGTGCCCTCCACCAGCCCGATCATCTTCTGCTTGTTCATGCTCGGCCCGTAGCTCATCACGCCATGCAGCTGCCCGTCCAGAAAGACGCCGAAGTGCAGGCATGAATTTGTGACCACGCCGCCAGAGTAATGATGCGCGCGAATGAACGGATTGGCGATGGACGCCGGTATGACCTTCAATACGATCTCCTTAGCTTTGCCCATCGCCGCCTCCTTCTGGCGTTACCCTTGCGTGGCGCTCTGCCAGCGTGACCTTTTCGCCCCGGTACATTCCCGCACCCAGTTCGTCGATTTTCGAGAACGGGATTTCCGGCACCGTCAGCCTTTTGCGGTAGCTGGGGTCGATGAAATACATATACCGCAGCTGAAAGCCGGGGATCGGCTTCGCGCCCACATAGTCCAGATACTTCTTGAAATTGTAGGTGCCGCCGGTCACGTCGAAGAACGTCAGCCCGCCCAGTTCTTTGCGCGGTGTGGTGGGATTGCTGGCCAGCGTCATCTTGTGGATGCGCGTGCCATCCGGCAATTCCGCAAGATTCAGGTTTTCCTTGATGCCCGTCAGTACAAAATTGCTGGCCCGGTAGATCGTGCCGTCGCCGCAGGAGCAGGCGTCCGCGAACGAGATGATCCACTTGATCTGCGGCGCGTATTTCCGCAATAGTTTGATGCTCATGGAGATGGCCCGGCTCTCGCTGTTGCGCGGCAGTACGCTGTCAAAGGCCATGCGGTTGAGTTCCAGAAACTCGTTCCAGCCGGTGCCCTCCACCAGCCCGATGATCTTGCTCTTGTCCAGCGACGGCCCATAGCTCATCACGCCGTGCATCTGCCCGTCCAGAAAGACGCCGAAGTGCAGCTTGCTGTTGTTTACGACCTTGCCGGAGTAGTGGTGCGCGCGGATGAACGGATTGGCGACGCTGCCCGGTATGACCTTCATGGTGATGTCCTTGGCTCTGCCCATACTCACACCCGCATCTGCTTCATGGCCGCCCATTCGCGCACGACCTCGTACAAGCCGTTGCCGTTATGGTTCTCGTTGGTGAACGTCTCCGTGACGGCGTTGTGGTCGTACACATACTTGATCGCCGCGAGGATCAGCTTCGCCTGCTCGTCGTGAACGGTGAGGGAGATCTGCTGGAAGGGCTTCTTTTCGCCCGCCTCGAGGGTAAAGTTTTCCGAGAAATCCTCGTCGGAAATGACCTCAAAGCCGAAGTCGGTCATGGGCATCTGGATGTCAGCCAGTTCCAGAGGCAGCAAGTCCATGTCCCACGAGGCCAGTTCGCCGACCTTGTTGTCCGCGAGGCGGAAGGCTTTGATCTGCGCATCGCTCAGTTCGTCGGCGACGACGCAGGGCACTTCTTTCAGGCCGAGCGATTGCGCTGCCTTGTATCTGGTGTGCCCGGCCACGATCTCATGGCCGGCATCAATGACCAGCGGCACGAGGAAGCCGAATTCACGGATGCTGGCGGCGACGCTCTTGACCGCTTCGTCGTTCTTGCGCGGGTTGCGCGCGTAGGGATGGATGTCCGTCAGGGGAATGTTCTGGATGTTCATGTCAACCTCCGCGCCTTGCGGTGAGCAGGCGCTCCATCATGTCGTCGTGAGGCGTCGCGCCCCGGTATTCCACGGCGCAGTTTTCGCGCACGACCTGATAAATCTGATACCACAGGTTGTTGGCCTGCTTGGAAAAACTCTGGCTCATGGCCACATAGGGCGAGGGAATGGCGTTGCCCGTAGTGGGATGCTTGGCGAGAAAGCCGTACTCGGTGATGCACTCCTCGCATTGAATCCAGCGGGAGATGGCCATCGCGTACTGTTCCAGAATCTGCGCGGGGATGAGCTGGGCGCAATTCCGTTCGACCAGCCATTTCCACGTCTCCTCGTAGACCTCCACCGCCAGCAGGTCTTTGCCGTTTTTCTGTTTGGCGGCGAGGAACGCCCTGGGCGGCGGCATGGTCTGACCTTCGAGGTCGGCGGCGGAATCGGTGAAGTCCAGCACGGTCAATTTGCGCTTGCCGGGATTGCCGTCGGCAAGGTTGTCCGCCAGCGCTTTTTTCTTGCGGCCCGCGCCGATGCGCGCCCCGCCCTGTCCGTTTGCCATGCCGTTCACCTCCCATGCAGCGCCGGGTACAATATTTATGTGTCGTGCCGCGAAATAAAGGGGCTATACGCCCATTTGAAAGCGCGAAAACGCACGCGAAGGGGCGGCCCCGCTATGCGTGGTCTTTCATTTTGAGATTTTAGAGCCCCCTGGGGAGTGCCGGGGCCTGCCCCAGCGCCCGCCCTCGGTGGCCGTGATACGGGAATGGCAGCGCCTGCACAGGGCCATGAGATTGTCCCATGCGTGGGTGCCGCCGTCTGCCAGCGGGACGATGTGGTGGACTTCCTCCGCCGCCGTCGTCCGGCCTTCCCGCAGGCACATCTCGCACAGCGGGTGCGCGGCGAGGAAGGCGCGCCGGACGCGCGGCCACGCCCCGTTATAACGGCGCTTCATCTCCGGCGTGCGTCCATAGCGGTTATACTGCGACGACACGACCTTCTCGTGCGCCGGGCAGTATTGCCGTTCGGTCAGCTCCGGGCAGCCCGGATAGCCGCAGGGATGGCGGGGTTTTCTCGGCATGATTCCCTCCGGGAATGGAAAAGCCCTCGCCGGATCGCTCCGGGAGGGCTTCGCCATATTCTTTGACACTACCATTATCGCACATCCAAACGTTCACTTTTGTTTAAACGCGGAGAGATCCAGATATTTTTCTCCTGCAGGCGCATCTGGCGCAGGGCGGAGGAGAAGGCCGCTCCGATGTCCGCCGGAAGAAGCACGGGCGTACCGCGCAGGCGCGCTGCGGCGCGATAGGCTGTCAATTCCTCAAAGATGTGCCGCCGGGTAAGGTAGCCATAGCGCACCGGCCCGCTGCCCAGCTGCCACGCGATGTAATACCTGTCCACCCACATTTGCCCGTTGGGGCTGCGCGTCTGCACGGGCAGCGGGAAGCGCGTGTCGTACACGCGGCGCAGCGCGCTGTATGGCACGGGGCGCAGGCCGTACTTCTCCGCGACTTGCGCGGCGAGGCCGGTGATCTGTAAGCACGGAAGGGCCTGCGGCAGCTTATTGCGCATCATGGCGCGCACACTCCTCTCTCGTTCGCAAAATCGTTTCCACCATGTCCAGCGCCCGCCGGTGCAGCAGGTAGACGCTGGTGCGGCACATCTGCATCTCGCCCGCAATGTCTTCCCAGCGCTTCATGCTCAGATAGCGCAGTTCCAGCAGCAGGCGGCAATCCGCGTCCGCGACCAGCGCGATGGTCTGGCGAATCTCCTGCTTGACGTCGAGGAAGGCGTCGATCTCGCGGTCGAGCGCGCGCTCCGCTTCGATCAGGCGCACGACCGTGTCCTCCATGCGGTGGACGTTCCGGCTGTGAGACACGCGCTCGCCGCCGTAGGCCACGGTTCGGCGTCTGCTCAATTCGCGCAGGCGCTCGGCCTGTTCCAGCTTGGCGTTGATGCGCTGGTCGATGCGGTAGGCTTGGGAGAGATACTCCTTCGCCGTCATGGGGGGATTATTCATAAGGCGCGACCTCCAATTCCCTGAGTATGTCGGCGACCTCCGCCGCCGAAGTGACCTTGAAGGCTTGTCCTTTTGCATTCCTGATTTTTTGTATCGTGATCTCTTGCAGCTTTGTCAGTTTGCCCGTGGGCGTCTTGACCTCGAAGGCCACGAAGCGCCCGCCGATGCAGGCAATGATATCCGGGATGCCCGCCGTCCCATACATCCCGCCGTGTTCCTTCCACGCGAAGCAGCCCGGCGTTTTCTTGAGCAGCCGCAGGATCGCGGCCACGATGTCGCGTTCGGCCATGAGCGTCCTCCTGTAAGTTTTTTCGTTGTAAGGCCGTTTTTTAGAGCTTTATATATACACGCGCATACGTGCGCGCATACACACGTGAGTGATTTTTTCCGCGTAGCTCTAAATAACGTACTTACATACCTTACATCTTACAAAGCGGCGGCGGCATTTCACCGAAGCCGGACACATCGCAGCGCTGCCGGAGGATCGTGTAGTCGAGCACATGTGCCTGCTTCACGCGATCTGTAAAGCGCACGGATTTTGAACCGAGATAGAATTCCGTCTGCTTGAGCTGCCGGATAAATTCCGCCTTTGTCAGCCGTTCGCCGTCCACCGCGTGGTCTTTCACATACTGCGTGAACAGATCGTAAATATCTTTGATATACAGCCCCAGCTCCTTGCCATCCTCCGACAAATGCACCACTTCCGGCCCCAGCTTCATGCGGTCAAATACTTCGAGCGTCTGCTCTACTACGGTCTTGTTGCTCTCGCCGCCGTCCAGCAGATATTCATGGACGCCGAAGCCAAGAAACTTTGCGCATTCCTCCAACGATGCCGGGAATACCTGTCCCCATTGCAGGCCCAACCTGTGGCATAACCGTTCGGCCAGCCTCAGGCCGCACATGGCAGCTGCCAGATTCGAAAGAATCCGCGAGGGCAAATTCGGATTGAACAGCTGCAGAGCGGCTTCATGCCAAGCGGTGACCTCTGCCACCTGCACCCCCAGCGCCGTTTCCAACAGGCCACGGCCAAAGCCGGCAAGACGTTCCGGCCTCGCCGCAAGCCGCAGAAAAGCCTCCCGCGTCTCCGCATCGTGAATATCCTTCTTGGAAAACAGCAGTTCCAGTCCTCGTTCCCGAACGGCGGCTTCGTCCGGGGACTGCTCGCCTGCGATGACCAGCGGAGCCAGCAGATCATAGCTCACCTGCGTCTGATCCGCGCGCCCGCGCAGCCCTGCGTGCCCGTCATAGCTGTCGCGCATATGGTTATACAACCAGTTGAGCCGCTGCCGGTCGGTCTTGGACGGCTTGAATTCATCCAACGCCTGTGGAATACAGTTGCTGGATGCCGATTCCTTCATCAGCGTAAAGGCTGTGACCTGCGTCGCCGCGTTGACTCTGGTTCGCGCGAATATAGGCAGGATCACGCGCTCCAATGTATTTGACTTGCCGCTGCCTGCCTCGCCGATCAGGAATAGATGCGGGTACTTGACGTGTGCCTGTCGAAGATGCTCTTTTACAAAGCACCCGGCGCACCATGCCAACACTGCCACCGTCTTAGCGGACACATTGTAACGCAGCAGCAACAGGCCAAGGTCGCGCAGCGTATCTGCGCTGATGGCTTCGGCCTCCAGAATTCCCGTCTCCAGCCCCACATACTTTTCCGGCTGCACGATGTCATCCAGCGGCGCGGCTGTAGAATCCAACGCGGCGTTGCCTGCGACGAATTGCCACTTGCCGTTCTCCAATAGAAAACCGCTGCATTCGACGCCGCGTTTTCGATCCCAGTCCAATCCAGCCACATACTCTTTGAACATTTCCAGGTCGCCGTCGCCGCCGGTGTAACAGAGGGAAATGGTGCGTTTGTTGAGAACACCCTTGAACCTTTGTACGTTGCTGAAATCCGCGCTCATAAACGTTTGCCGGAAAGTCTCCCCGTTTATCGTCTCAAGATCGCAGGTCATTTGCGCCTCATCTTCGGATTCCACCATTTCCAAAGGGCGGATGATGAAATTTGTGATGGGGTAGACGCTGTCGCCTTTCACGCGAAAATAGCGCCCGTTCTGCTCAACAATGCTCGGCTCGCTGTCTGGCGAATAGACCGTGTCCGAAGCAGCAATGGCGTCGTCCAGCGTCTTATTGCCATAGGTCACGCCGCCAGCAAAGTGCGCCTCGTCCCATTTGGGGCGCATCAGCGCCGATTGCCGGAATAGCCGCTCCATCTGTTCTCGGTTTTTTCCTGTCCAGAAAGCCAATAGGCAGCACAGCGCCATATCCGCCTCGGATTGGCTCGTGTATTTGGGCTTGGGCTTGCCGTGTCCATCAAGTACCGCCTCGCCCTGATCATCCGTTTCGATCAGCCCTTGCCATTGATTTTCCCACAGAGCATTGAACAGTTCGCCATTCTGCGCAGCCCGCGCCTTTTCCAGCAAAGCCTCATCGGTGAGCGCAGCTGCGCGCCTTTTCACCTTTTTGCGTTTTGACGCTCGCTTGCTGGCAACATAGGTCTCGTGAATCCATCTGAGCGCATCGCCGCCCTGCGCAGGCATATCAGGACAACCATTGACGCGCTTTCCCGTCATGGTGAAGTATCGTGTATCCCCGTACATTTCCACACCCGTCACACTGTTTTTGTTGCCCTTGCCCGGCATAGCGCCAAAGTAGAACAAGTGCAGTCCTGTTCCCGAAGGGCTGTATTCCGCATAGGTCGGGCAACGCTCATAGACAGCTCGCGCCGTCTCGTTCCATTCATGGGTCTGCGGGTCAATACAATGGTCGATATCCACGCCCACAAGCCCGGTCTCCGGCGTGAACACGAAACCCACGCCGGGGTAGAGAAAACGCTTGCAGCCTTCCAGCGCCTCCTCCACGCTGCACCATGTTGTCGAATCTGTAGAAGACGCCGCCTGTCCAGTGCGTGCATTCATGGGCACTTTTCTGATCCGGCCCTTCCGCTGATCTGGCACAGCCTTCCAGCAGACCCAGTTTCGGTGTTTCGTAAGCGCCTCAGGAAACCGTATGTCCATATTTGCGCGCCTCCTCAATTTGATCCTTTAGTACATGAATGACAAATCCCAGCGCTTCCAGCAGCGTATGCAGTTCTGCATCGCCACCCAAGGCAATTTCGACTCCGCGTTCACCGTGCGCGTCGAACAGACGGCAACGCAGATCTGCACCGCCAATATCAGACAAACGCAGATACGTCCGGCAACCATGCCCGGTGTCGCCGCCCTGATAGCCCGTCGTGCCCGCTGCGGCCTTCAACATACAGGCGTCTATGATCTCTCGCTCCCAGGTTTTCACGGTTCTGCCGATGACCTGACGCTCTTCCGCATGAATTTCATACATGATGAACGACCTCCTTGCAATCCTCGGTAAAGTGGCGCACAGGGATATTGCGCCAGCGCGCGCGGCTGATCTCCTTCTTCATGCCCTCGCTGACCGTGTCGCCGAAATACCAGAGTTCATTACAGTGCGTCAGCAAGATCAAAGCCATGTGCAATGCCATCTCTCGGGTCTGCGGCGTTTCCTTTGTTCCCATGAATTGCGGGAACAGCAGATGCGTGGCAATGGGCAGCGCGTGCCGGGACAGCGCGAAGGCGCAGTATTTCCGGGCGTTGCGCATATTGTTCTCTACATTCCCCCGAAAGGGCGAGCAGATATACACCAGCGGCATATAGCCCAGCCGCGCCTTTTCTTCCCTGCGGATATTGGCCAGCGCCTGCCCCGCCGTGGGGTCGGCATAGCCTTCTTGGTTCTTGTACATCATTCGTCCTCCTTGTCCACCATCGGCGTGACGCCAAGATGCGCCGCCAAACCATGCACCTGCGCGTGGCAGCAGCGGCAGAGCGCTATGAGATTGTCCATTTGATTGTTTTTCCTGTTTCTGTCGATGTGGTGGATCACAACATTTTTCGTACTTCCACAAGCCGCGCAGTTTTGCGTTCCTGGATGCGCCCGGCAGTAATTGTCCCGGTAATGGCTCAACCCATCCTTATACTGGTGATTTTTACGCCCCCATTGATTCCCGCCGCTGCCCACACCCCGCGCGATATGTGGATTCCTTGCGGCACGGCTGCGCATGACCTGTTTGCTTCGCACTTTCCTTCGGCAATCGTCACAGTAATATGCCTTCTTTGCCCGAAGCCGGAACACTCGCCCGCAGCGGCAGCAATGAAATGTTTTCATCGCTATACTCATTCCAGCTCACCGTACCTTTCCCCAACGGCAACTTCCGCCACCAGCGGCATAAAGTTCTCAAGCGGCGGCAGGGCTTCCATGCAGCCTTTGACCAACGCCGCCGCTTCATCCACATGATCGGCGCGCACCTCAAATACGAGGCTGTCATGTACCGTCATCACGGGACGGATATAGGGCTTGTCCGCCAGTGTTTTCACCAACCGACCCATCGCCAGTTTCAGGCAATCCGCTGCTAGACCTTGCACCGGCGTGTTCATTGCCATGCGTTCCGACGAAGCGCGCCTGCGGAAGTCCTGCGAGCGGATGCCCGGCAGATAGCGCCTGCGTCCCAGCGCAGTCTGTGCGTATTGCCGCCGACGGGCGGTTTCCTTTGCATATTGCTGCCATGCCGCAAGATTTGTGTACCGTGCTTTGATGCCCGCGATATACTGCTCGCATTGCTCAACGCTTGCGCGAACGCCTGCCGAGGCTTTCAGATTCATACTCAATCCCTTCGCGCCAATGCCGTAAAGTATGCCGAACATGGTGCCTTTCGCCACCGTCCGCCGGTGCTTATACTCGGAATGATGCTTGTCGGTGGCTTCCTCGCGGGAGATTCCAAACACGGCGCTGGTGGTAATGGAATGGATGTCCTCGCCGTTCTTATATGCGTCGAGCATGACGGCGTCCTGACTGAGATAGGCCACAATGCGCAGTTCTACCTGACTGTAATCCGCCTCCATGAGCAACCATCCCTCGGGCGAAACGATAAAATTCCGCACGCCGATATAGTCGTTTCCTGGCTGACATTGGTTTTGCAGGTTGGGCCGCCTGCAGGCAAAGCGCCCGGTTTCGGTAGCCAGCGGCAACAGGTCGGGATGAATGCGGCCTGTGACCGGGTTGATGAAGCGCAGGTAGCCGTCGATGTAGGTCGTTTTGAGTTTCGACCACTTGCGGTATTCCTGTACCAGTTCGAACAGCGGCACCAGCTCCGGGCGGTGCTCCGCGCACCACTCGGCGAGCATCACCATCGTCTGATCGTCGGCGGCCTCGGCGTTTTTCGCTGTCGTCTTGAGTACCGGCAATCCCAGCGTCTTGAACAGATAGTCCTTGAACGCCTGCGTCCCGGCGTTGGCTCCGATCTCCACGCCGCCAGTCATTGCATGGATCTTCTCTCGCAATTCCAGCAGCCGGGCGGCGCACTCGCCCTGCTTGCGGATCATGGCGGTTTCGTCCATGAGCAGGCCGTTATACTTCATCAGGCCGCAGTAAACCGCCGTGGGCGATTCGATATTCTCCACGATCCAGCGGTGCCGGGGAAGGTAGGCGTCAAACCACTCGTTGAAGCGCCGGTAGAGCCGCAGCGCGTAGTCGCTGTCCGCGCAGGCATAGCGCACGGTATCGGGATCGTCGGAGGCGAGCTCGTCAAAGAACCGCCCTTCCGTAACGTCCTCGAATGTTGGCAACTCATCGCCCAGCAACTCCGGCACCAGCTTTTTCAGGCCGCTGTCGGAAAGCGCGCGGAATTCAAACGTGGTCTTGAGCGTCATCTGCGCGGCGGCGATGGTGTCATAGCACGGCGGCTGCACGACGACGCCAAGCGCATAGAGGAACATGGCTTCGAAGGACAGGTTGTGCGCGATCTTCACGACCGCCCGATTCATCCACAGCGCGTCGCGCAGGAATGGGATGATCTGTACCGGGTCGGCGTTCGGCCCGCGCAGGTGGCGCAGCGGCACATAGACGGCGCTGCCCTCGGCCACGGACAGAGAGACGCCGACGATGTGCGAGCGGTGCGCGTCCAGCGCGGCTTTGCCGTCGTCGCGGTATGCGGGCAGCGGAGCCGTCTCAAAGTCGAAGGCCACCACGTCCGCTTTATGGAGATACTGCTCAATTTTGCGCAGGTCTGTTTCACATCGGTAATTCATGGAAATGCTCCTTTCGGATAGCCGGAGGGCAGACGCCCGCCCTCCGGCGCGTCGGTTTACGCCAGCGGCGGCAAAATCTCGCCAGTTTCCGGGTCAATGGCCTCGGCGCTCACTGCCTCGGCTTCATAGCCCACGCGGGTGGCGAACGCCTTCACCTGCTCGGCCATCGCCGCAATGTAGGGAAGTTCTTCCTCTGTCAGCAGCCGCGCCACGGCGAATTGCGCCTGCGAGTAGGCGATGCCGCCTGCGTTCTGCACCTTCTGCAGCGAGAACCGCGTCACCACGCCCGAGGTCTTTTTGCCCTTTGCCAGCAGCCGCTTGACGTAGACCGCGAACGCCTTCATGGAGCCGGTGGGCAGCGTCAGCAGGATCGGGATCAATTCGCCCTCGCGCAGGATGTAAATGCGGCGCTTGTTCTTGCACGCCTTGCCGCCGTTCTCGCCGGAGCCGAATTGGTTCAGCGGGCAATGCGCGCAGCAGCCGCCGGGCTCGCCCACGCCGGTCACGCCGTCGTAGCTGCCGCAGTCCGGGGCGCTGTTGCCGCCGGTGAAGCGCTCGCGGTAGTAGGTAAACAGCGGGTGATGGTAGAGGATCACGCCGCTGAATTCCTTCGCGGCCTCGGTTTCGCCCGGAAGCTCGCCGGGCAATTCGAACGCTGTGCCGCCTGCCGCCGGGATCGTCACGCGGTCAAAGGACACGTCCATGCCGCTGAGTTCGTCGTTCATCGCCTCCGCGAGGTTGAAGTCCTTGAGCGCCGTATAGCTGTTCACGGGGAGCATTTCATTCTTGTTCATGGAAAAATCCTCACTTTCTCTGGTCGGTTCAGCGCGCCTTGCGCACGCCGACGGTCGTTTTCTCGAATACATTCACAAGGCCATGCAGCCAGCTGGGGAGTTCGTCGCCGTTCTCCGCGGTCTGCTCCTTGACGAAGCTGGACAGGGAATTGGCGTTGACCGTCTCAGTGATCATGTCGCCGTAGCCCTCCGCCCGCAGCGCGTCAAAGAGTTCGTCCTTGCGGCCCGGCGCGGCGTTGGCGCGGGTCTTGGTCGTCAGGCAGAACATCGTGCCCGCGCGGGTGAAGTTCTGCGTTTCGCTCTCAGCCATGAGGTTGGACAGGTGCCAGTCCGCGTCGTCGATGTCCACGTTGACCTGCTTGAGTTCGGCTTCCAGCGCCTCCTTGCGGTCGCGCAGCGCCTTGAGCCGGTCGGCCCATTCAAAAAGTGTGCTTCCTTCCATAGCGTGCCTCCGTCATGGGGTAAAGGGGTTTCGCCCCGCGCGGTAGTCATCCACCAGCGCCTTAGCCAGATCCGCCTTGTCGCGCAGCGCCTTGAGCACCTTCTCGTCGATCGTCCCTCGGGCGGCGAGGTGGATGTAGGTGCAGGGATGCTTCTGGCCGACACGGTGGATGCGGGCGCGGGTCTGCTCGTAATTGCTCATGGAGTAATCGAGGGAATAGAAGATCATCGTCGAGGCTGCCGTCAGGGTAATGCCGAGGCCCGCCGTGGCGATCTGGCCCACGAACACGCGCACGGCGGGGTCGTTCTGAAAGGCGTCGATCTGCGCCGCACGGTCATGCACGCCGCCGTGGATCACAGCATAGCGCAGCCCCTTTTTCTGGAGCAGCTTCTCGATGGCGCGTATCTCCGGCAGGAAGCGCGCGATGACCACCAGCTTGTGGTTGTCGTTCTCTGCGCTATCTACGAGGTCGGAGAGCGCGTCCAGCTTGGCGGTGGAGGCCTGCTGCGTGGCGTCGGAATCGTCGCTTCCTACGAAACCGCCCGTGAGCTGCGAGAGCCGCAGCAGGCGCGTCAATACGTTGGTGACAGTGACGCTGCCCTCGGAAAGTTCCGCGTAGCTGTCCTTCACCAGCTGGCGGTAGGCGCGCAGGGCAGCGGGTTCCAAGTCCACGCGCTGCACGACGTCCGTCGTCTCCGGCAGGTCGAGGCACTCGGCCTTGGTCGCGCGGAAGGCGATGCTGTGCAGCTTTTCCGTGAATTCCGCCTCCATGCTCCGCTTCATCACCGGCGTGTGGTTGCCGTAGCCCACCATGTCGAAATAGCGGTTGCGGAACAGGTAGAAGCTGTTGCCGTAGACCGAAGGGGCAACGAATTTGTACTGACTGAATACGTCGATGGGCTTGTTGGTGATGACCGTGCCGGTGAGCAGCAGGCGGTATTGTGCCCTCACGCCCAGCCGGTGCAGCGCCCTGCTCGCGGCGATGTTGTGGGTCTTGATCTTGTGGCCCTCATCGCAGACGATGCAGTCCGGCTTCCACGCGGCCAGCTCCTTCTCCAAGCGCCATGCAGATTCGTAGTTCACCACCAGCACCTGCAGGGCGGCCCCGTTCATGTGGCGGATGGTATCGGCCTTGCGCGTGCCGCTGCCAGAGAGCACAGCGAGGTTGTAGTCAAAAGCGGCGAAGCGTTCAAACTCGTCCTCCCACACGCCGAGGATGGACAGCGGCGCGACCACCAGCAGGCGCTGGATGCGCGCCTCCTGCCAGAGCGCACCTACGATGGCGATGGTGGTGAGCGTCTTTCCCGTGCCCATCTCCATGAGCAGCGCCGCTCCGCCGCCGGATTCCAGACGCTCGAGCGCGAAGGCGGCGGCCTTGCGCTGGTGTTGATAGGGCGCGGCCCTAATGGGAAACTCTCGTGATGTTTCTGACATTGCGATCCTCCTCGTACATCTGCCGGTATTTCGGAGAGCCATATTCCACGAGCATCTCGCGCAAAACTTCGGCTTGCTGCTCAGTGGCCGATTCCATCAGCTGGGAAAGCGTGCGTTGCTGTTCTTCGTTCAGCAGGTTGCGGTGCGGATGATACCAGTCCGCCACCTTCACGCAGCCGCCGTTCCCCTGTTTCGTTTCCAGAGGGTAATCGACCGTGAGCGCCAGAATGTCGTTCTGGATCGTGCGCGTTGTCACACCGAACGTCCGCGCCAGTACCGGCATGGTCGCGGCGCGGCGGGCGACCAGTATGCGCATGATCTCCGCCCTGCGCTCATTCATCGTCACGGTCGATTCACCCCCTTTCCCTTGGCTCTGGCCGTATGCTATCACTCAAACCGGAAGCCTATTTTCCGGTTTGAGAAATTCGTTGGAGGAAATTTCCTGCTGGTTCCGATAAAAAAAGCCGACACAAGCGATCACAGGCTCATCGTGCGATAAACCTGCAATGCTCGTGTCGGCTGGGCTCGGTATATCGGCCCTGCTCGCATTGAGCGTCGGTGGGGTGCGGCGGGTGCCTACTCAGTGGTGGCTCCCTGCCGGTTGGCTTTCTCCTGCGCCGTGCCCTTGATCACAGCGGCGACAAGATGATCCATGCTGATCTCATCAAACTCGTCCTTGTTGGGTTTCTTGATCCGTAATGCGTATGTCCCGTCCGCCCGTTGAACAGCCTCGCCGATTGGTATGCGGCGCAGGGGCGTGTAGATCATCCCATTATATCATCTCCCTCCAGTGGTGTTGTATCGCGTCGAGTAGCTTCATCTGCACTTCCACTTTCATATCCTCATCGACCTGACGATAGGTTCTGCCATCCGGCCCGGTCGTCTCGTATGTCACCAGAGCGTTGATGTAAGCGTCATAGTACAGCAAAATTTCCTCCAATGCTTCTGGATCGCCATGAATCGCTCGCTGAATTAAGTCGTAACTCAATTCATGGCGGTGCCCGCTTCTGTTCATAGAATGCTTTGACCACCTTAAACGCACGTTGGCGAAGGTTGTAGACTGTGCGGGGCGTCACCGACAGCCGACGTGCGATCTCTTCGTCTCCAAAGCCGCCCCAAAATCCGAGAAGCAACACCTTCCGCTGCGCCTCCGGCAAAGAGCAAAGCGCTTCATACAAAGTCTCGCTTTGAATCTCGCAGGACAATTCATCTGCATGAAGCACCATGCGTTCATGTGAAGATTGCGCAGCTTGGCCGAGCAGTTCCAGAAGAAACTCGACCGGCTCGCCAATGGAATGCTTATCTGCGTTCCGTTTTGCCCGTTTGAGATTTCTGCCGCAATTCCGAACCACCGTTTTGCAAAATGAATCAAACATGGCGATGATCCGTTTCTCGTAATCGGAGGGAGGCATAACGCCGATCCCCTCCTTTTCGAAGATTCAGCTGGTGGCCTTCTTTGACCTCCTCACATAACCAGAACACATTCCCAAGGCATAAATCGGAAAACTATTGAAAAAATATTTTTACCGTACTGCTTTCCATAAGATATATGATAAAATCGGCCGACCCACATAATGCGGATCAGCCGATAGGTTTTGTAAGCGAGAGGAAGAAGGAGCTTTTGCCTACTCGTCATCTATGGCCATCTTGAGCTTGGCAAAGCTCTCGTCGCTGATGGCGTGTTCCATGCGGCAGGCATCCTGCTCTGCTTGTTTGGGTTCAACTCCTACCGCTATCAGCCGGTTTGTGAAAAACTGGTGCCGTTCATAGATTTTTTCAGCCGTTACACGACCTGCGCTGGTGAGATAAATATAGTGTTCCCTATCCATCTTAAGAAAACCATCTTTGCGCAGAATGGTTGTGGCACGAGTGACGCTGGCCTTCGACACCCCCATGTGCCGGGCCACATCTACGGAGCGCACCATGCCTTTCTGCTTTTTGAGCACCAGAATGGCCTCCAGATAATCTTCGCCCGACGCATAGAGAGACTGTTTTCCTCTATCCTTCATGCCAGCCTCCAGCCCTCTGCCTGTTCCCGGATCTCGATAAAGCGCCGATACAGCCCGCCCTGAGCCATCAACTCCGCATGGGTGCCCCGCTGGACGATGCGGCCATCCTCCACCACCAGGATCTGATCGGCGTGCTGGATGGTGGCCAGCCGGTGGGCGATGGTGAGGATCGTCTTCCCCTTGGTCAGGGCGGACAGGGCCTGCTGGATCAGGTGCTCATTCTCCGGGTCCACGCTGGCGGTAGCCTCGTCCAGGATGACGATGGGCGCGTCTTTCAGGATGGCCCGGGCGATGGAGATCCGCTGTTTCTCCCCGCCGGAGAGGGTAGAGCCGCCCTCCCCGATCACCGTGTCATACCCATTGGGCAGCGCCATAATAAAGTCGTGGCAGCAGGCGGCTTTGGCGGCGGCCACCACCTGCTCATGGGTCGCCTCGGGACGGCCGAACTTGATGTTGTTCTCCACGCTGTCCTGGAAGAGATACACATTCTGAAAGACCATGGAGATGTTCCGCAGCAGGCTCTCGCAGGTAAATTCCCGCACATCATGGCCGCCGACAGACACAGTTCCGCTGTCCGTGTCATAGAACCGAGCCACCAGGTTGCAGATGGTACTCTTGCCGGAGCCGGACGGTCCCACGATGGCAGTGGTGGTCCCCTGGGGCGCGGTGAAGGTCACATCGTGGAGCACCTCTCGCTGGCCGTAGCCAAAGGACACATGGGAGAGGGCCACGTCGAACCGCTCCGGAGTAATCTCCCGCCCATCCTTGTCAATGAAGTCTGTGTGCTCCAGCTCCTCAAGGCGATCCAAGACAGAGTCTGTCACCGACAACACATGGGCCGCGTCGTTGATGGCCTCCACACTGCCGAAGATGGTGAAGGAGAACAGAGCGATCATCAGAAAATACGGGAGGGGCAAAGCCCCCATCAGAGCCTGCTGTCCGGCGGTGAGGACCAGCCCCACGGACGCCGCCCGCAGGGCGAACAGGTGCAGGCAGTTCCAGGGCACGAAGCCGAACTCATTCTTGATCCGGATAGCCTTATTGGCCCGGCAGGCATCCCGGAACCGCTGGACAGATACGCCGTCCTGGCCGAAGGACTTCACTACCGGCAGGCCGTGGATGTACTCGATGGCCGCGCCGGACAGCGCCTCCTGGGCGCGGTGGCCCACTGGGGCGGTGCGGGCGCTCTGCCGCCCAATGCCCCGCAGGGCAAAGGCGGATACCAGAACACCCAAGAGCGCCACCAGAGCCGCAGGCGGGCAGAAGATGGCCACGCACAGCAGGATCACCGCCACCTGGATATAGCCGTTGATCACCGCGTCCACCATCTTCATACTCTGGAGTTCCAGCGTGCTCAGCTCCGTGGTGAGGGCGGTTAGGATGTCTCCCAGGTTGTTCCTGGCGAAGTACCCCAGGGATACCCGCTTCAGCATGTCCCCCAGTTCCATGCGCTGGTCTGCCGCCCGCTCCGTGCCGATGCTCTCCTGGAGCCGGTTCTTCCAGTAGGTGAAGAGGAAACGCAGCAAAATCAGCGCCGTGATCCCGACCAGGCACAGCCAAGGGAGCGAAGCGGAGATTTCGTTTTCTCCCCAGGCGTTCCCGATCAACCGGCCCAAGGCCCAGGCGGCCAGCATCACCGGCCCGGCGGTACACCAGGTGGCGAAGAAGGAGCAGACAAAGCCCAGAATCATGCGTCTCCGGTAGCCCTTCGCCCACCTCAATATGCGTCCGACACTGTGAAACATCTCAGTTTCCCTCCTTTTCACCCGATGTCACGGCCCAGCTCCGTGCCCCAACATGAGCCGCCCACAACGTCTGATACAGCGGGCAGCGATCCAGCAGCTCCCTCTGGGTGCCTCTGTCCACGATCTGCCCCTTCTCCAGCACCACGATCTGATCCGCGTTCTGAATGGTGGACAGCCGGTGGGCAATCACCAGCAGGGTCTTTCCTTTTGAGAGGGCCATGATAGACCTCTGGATCTTGTCCTCATTCTCCGGGTCCGTGAAGGCGGTGGCCTCGTCCAAAATGACGATGGGCGCGTCCTTCAAAATTGCCCGGGCGATGGCGATGCGCTGACGCTCTCCGCCGGAGAGCTGCTTGCCCGCGTCCCCGGCGGCGGTGTCCCAGCCGTGCTCCAGACGGCCGATGAACTCCTCGCACTGGGCTGCCCTGGCGGCGGCGAACACCTCCTCGTCCGAGGCCCCCGGCCTTCCCAGCCGGATGTTCTCCTTCAGGGAGCAGTCAAAGAGGAAGTTGTCCTGGGTGACGAAACTGATCTCCCGGGAGAGCTGTTTCAGAGGCAGTTCCCGGATGTCCCGCCCGCCCAGCGTGATGGTGCCGCCGGTCACATCCCAGAACCGGGCCGCCAGCCGGGCGATGGTGGACTTTCCGCCGCCGGAGGGACCCACTAGGGCGGTGAACTTCCCCTGGGGGATGGTCAGGTCCAGATGGTGGAGCACCTCTTCTCCATCGCCGCCGTAGGAGAAGGACACATCCCGCAGCTGAATATCACAGCCATTGAGGGGCGCGTCCCGCTCCACCTGGGACAGCTGGGGCAGGTCCAACAACTCCCGGGTGTCCTTCACAGCAAACTGCATGCTCTTCATGGAGTTGATGAAGGCGGTGGCGCTCATGAGCGGAGTCACGATCCCCAGCGCCAGCATCAGGCACAGCGTCACCTGGGCCGGGTCCAGCACCCCTGTCTGATAGAGATAGATCCCCATAGGGAGCGTCCCCAGCAGGGTGGTGGGCAGGATGGACAGGCACAGGTTCATGGAGGCCCAGGTGCAGCGGAACCAGTCCATCGTAAAATCACGGAAGGATCTCACCGCATTGGCGAATTTCTGATAGGACCGCTCCCCCTGGCTGAAGGCTTTGACCACCTGGATACCCTCCACATACTCCACAATGACGCTGTTCACATGGGCGTTGGCTTCCATGTAGGCAGCATAGTTCTTGTTATAAGTCCGCATCCCGAAGGCCATAGGGATCAGGGCTACGGGAATGGTCACCAGCAGGGCCAGCCCCATCCGCCAGTCGATGGCAAACATGGCGATAGCCACCACCAGGGGCAGCAGGATGTTGGAGCTCAGCTCCGGGATCATGTGGGCCAGGGGCGGCTCGATGTCCTCGATCCGGTCCACGATGGTGCTCTTCATGGCGCCGATAGGCCGGGAGTCCACCTCTCCCAGGGGCGCCCCCATAAGCCGGTCCGCCGCCTGGAGGCGCAAGCCCTCCAGAATGGTGTAGGCGGATACATGGGCCAGCATGGTGGACAAGGCGTAGCCCGCCACCTTGACGGCGTAACCTGCCAGGCATACGCCGCACCAGAACAGGATGCCCTCCCAGCTGGCCTGCCGCTCCAGAAACAGCCGGATGATCTGATAGACGCCAAGGTATGGCACAAAGCCGCCCGCAACGCTGAGAATAGCCAGCACCACAGAGGCGGCCATCTTCCCCCGGCAGGGCGCGGCGAAGGACAGCAGGATGCCAAGCCAGGTTCTCTCCTTCATACACAGCACTCCTCTCAAAGAAAAATCGTTGCAGTTCGCTCACGCTAACTACAACGATTATAGGGAGATATTCTGTTCTTGTCCGCTCCGGCGCGCCGGTTCGGTCCCGTTTGGACGAAAGAATTTACCGCCCTTCCCGCCGGTATTCCAGCGGGGTCTTCCCCTTGGCCTCCTTGAACACGGCAGCGAATTTGCTGGCGCTGTCGTAGCCCACCCGTCCGGCGATCTCCGCCACGCTGGTCTGGGGCTCCTGCCGCAGAAGCAGGGCGGCCCGGTCCATGCGGAGGTTCCGCATATAGGTATTGACCGGCTGGCCGTAGACTGACTTGAAACACTCCTTCAGGGCCGTGGCAGGGATGGAGAAATGCGCTGAAAGTTCCGCAATGGTGTAGTGCCGCTCCAAATCCTCTGTCAGCAGGCGGTGGGCGGCCTTGACTTTCTCCACCTGAGATTTGTAGAAGTAGGGCTTCTCTGTCCTCCCGTCCAGTTCCAGGGCGTCCAGGTACAGCAGCAGTTCCAGCACCTTGATGCGGAAGTAGGGCAGTTTGATCTGCTCCGGCACCGCATAGAGCTCCTGGAAGATGTGGTCCACAGAGGGCGCCCCGTGGATCACCCTGGGGTGGCGGCCGGCGCAGAACTTCTCCTGGAGCCGCGCCAGATCCACCGGGAACTCCCGCACCCACTCCTTCAGGGACTGAACAGCCAGAGGCAGGGTGAAGCCGATGGTAATGCCGTGATAGTGAGAGAGCGGGAAGGTGAAGTGGCCCTGGTGCTCCAGCCGTCGGTCCAGCTTTAAGTCCCCGGCCTCCACGTAGGAGTAGGCATCCGGCCCCGCCGGGTACTCCATCCGTCCCTGGCGGCAGTAGTCGATGCACAGCATATCTTCCGTGGTGTGAAATGCGGAGTCATAGCCCTCCATGTGGAAGTCGTTATACATGAGATAGACGCCGGGGAACAGGTCATACTGGGTCATGACCCCCTCCCCAGTCTCACTCTGGAACTGGAAGACCCGGCACCCTCTGCTCTCCGCCAAAGGGCTGGGAAAACCGTTATCCGCCATGATGCGCTCCAACATGGATTCCCCTCCTTTCAGAGCCGCAGCACCCGGTCACAGGAGCGTTGCATAAACTCCCGGTCGTGGGTGACGACCAGCACGATCCGCCCCTGCTGAGCCAGGTTTCGGATCACCCCGGACACTTCCACCATGCGGGCATAGTCCAGACCGCTGGTGGGCTCGTCAAAAATCAAGATCGGTTTCTCGGAAAGAAGCGCCGTGGCCACCGCCAGCCGCTGCTTCTGCCCGCCGGAGAGGGACATGGGGTGTCGTTCCCGGAAGGGCAGCAGATGGAGGCTGTCCAATACTTCTTCCACGGTCGAATCAGGCGCATCCGGCGCGGACATTCGGCACTCACCCCACACACTGTCGGAGAAGAGCTGGTGGTTCACATCCTGCATGACGCAGAACGCCGCCTTCTGCCGCTCCTTCCGGTTCAGATGCCTGCCATCCAGTCGGATTTGTCCAGCCTGTTCCCGGATCAGTCCGCACAGGCACCGGGAGAGGGTGGTCTTACCCACGCCGTTGGGCCCGGTAATGGACACCACTTCCCCCGGGCGGGCTGAAAAGGACAGGCCTTGAAACACAGCAGGTTCTTTCCGATAGGCACAGGTCAATCCCTCTACGGACAAACCTTCTTTCGTGCCCGCTGGCGCCACAGCAGGCAGGGTACAGGCCGCCGGCGTCAGGGTCCGAAGCCCCAGTTCCTCTCGTTCTTGTTCCGTCAGGCCGCAGAACTGCTCCCGGTTGAAGGTGCGCTCCAGCACCCCGTCCCGCAGATAGAGCGCCCGGTCGATCAGATCTGTAAGGAAATACAGCCGATGCTCCGCGATCACCACCGTGCGGCCCTGATGTTTCAAACAGGCAATCTGGTCGTGGAGCCGAGCGATGGCGTCCTGGTCCAAATTGGCCGTGGGCTCGTCCAGCACAAAAACCTCCGGGCCCATGGCATAGACCGAGCCGAAGGCCAGCAACTGCTTCTGCCCGCCGGACAGGGAGAAGATGCTCCGCCTCTGCAATTCCTGAAGGTGCAGGGCCTCCACCGTATCCGCCACCCGCCTTCGGATCTCTTCCGGCGGCCGGCCCTCATTTTCCAGACCGAAGGCCAGTTCACTGTCCGTGTCCAGATTGAAGAACTGGGATTTGGGGTTCTGGAATACGGAGCCGACTTTCCGGGCCAGCTCGTACATGGGCGTCGTTCCCGGGTCAAGTCCGTCCACATCTACCCGCCCTTCCAGGCGGCAGCCGGGGGTAAAGGCCGGGATCAGGCCGTTGATCAGCTTTGTCACCGTAGTCTTGCCGCAGCCGGAGGCCCCGCACAGCAGGACGCACTCCCCCGGCGCGATGGCGGCGCTGACCTGGGAGAGCGTCTCCTGCGCTTCCCCGTAGCCGAAGGAAACATGGTCAATCGAAATCATGTCCGCTCACCTCTTATTGTACCACATATGAGAGCACCAGCAAGATGAAAACTGCCAGCATGCCAATGCAGTCCGCAGCAGGCATGCGCAGGGATACGGCGCTGGTTTTGCGGGCCGGGTTTTCGATCCCACGGGTCACAGCCGCAGCGGATAACTCCTCCGCCGTCTCCGTGGCGGATACCATGAGAGGCATCACCGTACACTCCAGGCGGTCAAGGCCCCGGATGTTCCGCAGCTTCATGGCGTCCCGGATGTAGCCCACCTCCTCCCGGATGGCGGGGAAATACCGCAGCGTCACAGAAATGGCCACAATCAGCTTCTGGGGGATATGTAACTGCCGCAGGGCTACGATCAGATATCGCAGCGGGGTGCAGGTCAGCATCAATGCCCCCGTCATCAGGCATGGGAACATCCGGCGGGTGTAGGTGGCGAAGATGGTGAAGCTGGTGGCGATGATCATGGGGGACACCGGCAGGATGAATTGCTGGAAGACCGCCAGCGCGCAGTATCCTACCGCCCATTTTATGGCCATTGCAAATCTTCTGTGGACGAGCATCAGCGCCAAAAGCAGCCCGATCAAAGCCAGTTCCAGCCAAAAGGTGTGGGGACGGAAAGCGATGACATTGGCGCCAATCAGCAGCCACAATCCCGCCCGCGGGTCAAATATGCGCTGCTCCGTTTCCATCTCACACCAGGCCGGCTTTCTCAAAGTGCTTGCGGAACATGGCCCGGGCGATCAGCCCGCCGATAACCGCTCCCACGACAGGCGCCAGGAACAGCACCACCAGCATGACGTTGGAGGAAAGAGCTGCCAGGGTATTTACATAGTCCGCCGGCATCCCCTGCTCCGTAATCTGCTGCAGGAACTCATCCCGCATCAGCCAGATAGGAAGCGGAGAACCCACCATGCCTACCGAGAACAGCACAAAGGATACCAGGTTTCCGGCCATGCTCCGGTAATGGGTGAGGCCCCGGATGAGCTCCGCCAAGCCGCAAGCGATGACAAAGGACACCAGAATCACCACAGTAAACTGCCCGGTGACATAGTAGATGAGGCCGGTGATGAGGCCCATCAGGAGGACAGAGCCTACCTTTTGTACCTTGGCGCACATCATGAGATACGGGATGCCGGTGAACAGGGCGATGAAGCCGGGCATCAAAATCCACAGCAGCGGATGCAGCCCGCCCAGGAGCATGAAGGCGAAGTTGATGACGAAGTAAATGGCAGAGAAAATTCCTACGGTAATGACATCTTTGCCGCTCATCCCGCGGCACTTCATTGGTTCAGACATAATGCACTCTCCTTTGATTAGATGCTGCTAACTCGCAAGAAAAAAGATTGGGCGTATGGCGCCCTCCTCACATTCATTGATTGTACAGCGTACAGTTTCTTTCATCCACTCCGGCTGGACGGTTATGCTCCGTTTGGTCAAACTTATTTTAGAGGTGCCCCCTAATGGAACAACAAACAGCGGGTGTTTTCAAAGTACAATACCCTGTCTCGAAAATGTACCCTTCTAATCTACGAGATAACGCCGTAGCAAATCTTCCCGACCGTCTTCTTTCAACCGTTCTACAGAATAGCGCAACCATTCCTCCGGGGTAGGTATGTCCCCGGCACATGGTATTCGCTCCCATTGCGCCCGCCGCTCCGGGGAAGGATCGTTCAGCCCCGCCTCAATTCGTGCGGCTATTTTTGTGCGCATTTCTTCAACGCTGATTTTATTTATCCGCGCCAACCGTTCGAACAATGTTTCCTGTCCAGACATAACTTTCAGTCTCCCTCCAATTAAATCGTATTGCGTGCATATCCATCTTAGTCCGTCAGTCATCATATGACCATTTTCGGTCATATGTTAGCTACTTATTGTGACTATTATAACACCCTTTTGGAAATTAAAATAGATACAAAATGGATGGGGTGAAAAAATGGACGCGCAAAAACGCATTCGGGAATTGATGGGGGAGCGCGGTTGGACGGATTATCGTCTGGCGAAGGAAGCTGGGCTCTCACATTCCACAGTGACAAATATGTTCAATCGAAATAACGCGCCCACGCTTCCGACGCTGGAGGCGGTGTGCAAGGCGTTTCGGATAACGCTCGGTCAATTTTTCTCAGAAGGGAATGAGGATTGCGGTCTGACGCTGGAACAACGAGAACTATTCGCCCGATGGAGCGCGCTATCTGAAAAGCAGCGCAGTCTTTTGCTTGAATTTCTTCGAACGATATAGCTGTACAGGCGATAGTATCCATGCAATGAAATGGCTCCCGCGCGATTCTGCTCCGGGAGCCGCGTTATCCTATTGATACGAAAGCGGAATATGAAATGGCGTAAGAATGTCTCCAAATGGCTCAATTCTAACTTTCGCCCAGCCTTTCGCCAGTGCCTTCTGGCTCATGATTGTCCGGCTCCAAGACCGCCAACATGAGCTGCGCGCCCATGCGGAAGCCGAGAATGAAATTCTCAATGCAGGATATACCGCTCAAATCCGCGCACGCCTGAGAATATGCCCTCAACAGTTTCACTTCATCCGGGTTCAGTTTTCCGCGCAATGCCTCTTCGCATCGCGTGACCTCCGAGATCGCCCGGTCGTATTCCGAGCCGCGCCTGATCGGTCGATTGACCGCCGAGAAGCGCCCGCAGTAAATGTCTTCAAGGATTTTTCGCATACGCCTCACCTCCGCACAGACAGTAGCATATATGGCCTATCGCAGGAAGCGTCCCTGAAAAATTCTTTGAGAAATTGACCGAAAAGGCTTGCTTTTTCACGCGCCGTGCGTAAGCTGTGACTCAGCCGCGAGGCACACAGAATAATGGGAGGCATAAATCATGGAATGCGGAAAGCTCACAGCGAAACTCAGGGACGCGGTGCCGGTTTGCTTCATAGTGGATGGCAAAGAGGTCAAGCGCTACAGGAACATCGAAATCCCGGACGAGATCAAGAAACTGCCCTATAAGGCGTTTGACTTCAACGTACCGCTGACCGGGGCCATCACCTTCAAGATCAGCTTCGAGCCGGGCGTATTGCCGGAAGTCTGGCCGGAAAAGCGCCAGCGCAAGAGCAGGGCAACGAAAGCGGCGGAAGAGGAAATCCCGGCAAATGTGACCAAGGCCATCCAGCACGCGCTGGAACAGGCGGAGGCGGAAGGGCAGCCGGTACAGGAAATCACCGAGGCTGCCGCAAACGGCGCGGGGATTCAGGCCGAGGTCAATGGGCCGGAAATCATCATCACGGCAGAGGATGGCGCGGAAACAGCGGAAAGTACAAAGCCGGAAGAAGCTCCGCAGGAATACTCAATGGCGCTGTACTACCATGTAACGGGCGAACAGCGTAAAGCGCTGGTGACGGCGGTGAGCGCCTTCGTAGACACACCGGCGGTCTACCAGAACGCCCCGACCTTCGCCTACGCCATCGGCGAGTACAGCGTAGACAAGGAAGGCACGCTGACCGGCCCGGCAAGCGAGGCGCTGATAACGGCGCTGCAGGCGAAGGGGTTCATAGTAGAATAACGGCAAAACGAAAAAATGCGCTCATGCCGAAGTCATCCTTCCAGACATGAGCGCTTTTCTTGCGGTCGTAGTGCTTTTTGTTTTCCACCTTACGCGTCACGGGGGAGAAGCTCCATGTGGCGCGTTTTTCGGCGTCGAGTGCGCGGCGGGCTTTCTTGCCCAGTTTCTCGCGGGGGATGAATTTGGGCACGGGGGACACTTCCTTTCCACGAACAGAATATGAAAATCCTCGGCCATTGCTGACCGAGGACTGTGGTGGTGCTTACTGGACTCGAACCAGTGACCCCATCGATGTGAACGATGTGCTCTACCAACTGAGCCAAAGCACCAAGGATTTATGTGAACCGATTTTAGCGTTTTGTCCGCCGCGTCACATTCGTGGCACGCTCCGCATCGGATCAAGCGTTATGTACATCAGCCAGTATGTTCTACCAACTGAGCCAACAGACCACATGCACCAGACGATTCATCCGGCGACAGGAGATAGTATACCATACCTTTGCCCCACTGTCAAGGGGTGTTGGGCAAGTTTTTGATTTTTTCCGCGGCGCAATGTCTGTTTTCGCCACGGGAAAGCGCGCGGCTGGAGGCCCGGACGGCGCGTGCTGCTGGTAGAGGACAATCAGCTCAATGCCGAAATTGCCGCAGAACTGCTGAAAATGAGCGGGCTGACGGTCGATTGCGCGTGGGACGGCATTGAGGCGGTGGATTGTCTGGCTAACTGCCCCGACGGATATTACGACATGGTGTTCATGGACATTCAGATGCCGCGGATGAACGGCTACGACGCGACCCGCGCCATCCGCAGCAGCGCGCGCGATTACTGCAAGCGTGTGCCGATTGTCGCCATGACCGCCAACGCCTTTACCGAGGATGTACAGGCCGCCAAGACGGTCGGCATGAATGAGCACATCGCCAAGCCGCTGGAGCTGGCGACGCTGGCTGCTGTCCTCAGGCGGTATCTGGGCGGCGGCGATGCCTGATGCCTTTCCCGCACTTGCTCTCCATTGCCTGGTCGGCGCTGACGGCGGTGTGAGCGATACGGAAGGATACAGCGGCGCTGGCAGAAGGGGGAAGGGATGCCCTTTCCCGAATCCAGTCTGCATTCCATACGTCTGTTTCTCACACGCATGGATGTATTTGTTTCAGGGGGCTCGCGTCTGCAGACGCGACAAGGGGGCTTTCCAATCGTCACCTTGACCCCTTCGGCATCGCCATCCCTTCCACACATTTCAAAAGCATAATTGTAAATTCACCCAACCATCACGCAAAAGAATGCGCGAACGATTGACATTTTCCGCCCAAATCGGTACAATGAAGCTGGGGAGTTCTGCCCCGGCTTTTTTGATGGACAAACGCAATTTGCAACCGAAATACATGCCGGAAATAGTCTTACTTTCAGGAGGAACGGGCTCATGACCAAATCTACCACACGCCGATTCCTGTGCTGCCTGCTGGCGCTCTGCTGTCTGCTGGGCAGCCTGACCGCCTTCTCGCTGGCGGCGGGGACAAGCTATCCTTACAGCGCGTCCGTGAATGCGGATACCAACCTGCGCCGCAGCCCCTCGTCGACGGAGAGCAACATCATCGCCCGTATCCCGAAGGGAACGATTCTGACCGTCACGGGCGCAAGCGGCAATTTCCTCTGCGTCACCTATGACGGGCAGGTCGGCTATATCTTCAAGCAATACGCCGAGCAGGTGACGACGAACACGTCCGAATCCGGCAGCGTCGCGTATGGCTTCCCGTACTACACGACAACGAAATCCTCCGTCAATCTGCGCACGACCCGCTCCACCACCAGCGCGCGCGTGACCACCATCCCCAAGGGCGCGACCGTCATCATCCACGGCGTCAGCGGCGACTGGGCGCAGGTGACGTATCAGGAGAAAACGGGCTACTGCATGACGGCGTATTTGAAGCTGCTGACGGTGGTGGAACCGACCGCCGCCCCGACGGCTGTGCCGACCAGCGCGCCTATTTTAGAAGACAGCACCTACAAAGTGCTGCAAAACGGCTCGACAGGCAATCAGGTGCTTGCACTCCAGCAAGCGCTGGCGGAACTGGGCTACCTGACCAGCACGCCCGACGGCACTTACAGTACCACCACCACGCAGGCGATTATCGCTTTGCAGAAGATGAACGGTCTGCCCATGAACGGCATTGCGGACGCGAACCTGCAAGCGCTGATTTTCCACGGTCAGCCCAAGAATTCCTCCGGCACGAAGGTTTCCATCAAGACGCTTCCCGCCCTCTCCGGCATCACCATCCGCCTGCATGACCAGGGCGTGCTCGTCTCTACCGTGCAGACGCGGCTGACCCAGTTGGGCTACTATGACGGCGAAATCAGCGGCGTGTACGATGTAGCGACGCAAGCTGCGGTCAAGGCATTCCAGAAAGCAAACGGCTTAAAGGCCGACGGTGCGTGCGGCACGGCGACGCAGGAAAAGCTGATGAGCGCTGCCGCCGCCCCCGGTACGCTGCCGACCATGGAAGTGACTGTGACCGCAACCCCTGCGCCGACCGACCTGCCCCCGCTGACCACCCCTGCCGCGACCGTCCGCAAGGGTTCAACCGGCAATGACGCGCGCCTTGTGCAGCAGCGGCTGATTGATTTAGGCTATCTCTCCGGCGTCGCGGACAGCATTTTCGGCACGGCGAGCGTGAACGCGCTGAAGGAGTTCCAAGCCAAGAACGGTTTGAGCGCCGATGGCATTGCAGGTGCAAGCACTTATCAGGTGCTGTTCAGCTATCTGGCGATTTCGGCGGATTACATCGTTACCCCCGCGCCAACCGCCACCCCGCTGGCGACAGCGACTCCGACCCCCGCGCCCATCACGAAGGACAACGTCGTTACCATCCGCCAAGGCACGAGCGGCGACGCGGTGCTGCGTTTGCAGGAGCGGCTGACGGCGCTGGGCTACTACAATTCCCGCCGCGACGGGGTCTGCATGGCGGACGACGCAGCGGCTATCCGCACCTTCCAGCGCATGAACGGGCTGTCGGTGGACGGCGTCGCGGGCTATGACACGCAGGTGCTGCTCTACTCCGCAACCGCAATCGGCAGCGACGGCATCATGGCGGGCGCATCGGTGGATGTGAGCGTCACCCTCCGCCGCGGCATGACGGGCGAAACCGTCCGCGCGCTCCAGCAGCGGCTGATTACCCTCGGCTACCTCTCCGACACGGCAGACGGCATTTACGGCACAGCGACCGCCGAAGCCGTCTACAACTTCCAGAAGCGAAACGGACTCACCCGTGACGGCGTGGCGGGCAACAAAACGCTGATTGCCCTCTACTCCGCCTCTGCCGCCACCCCGACCCCCGCGCCGACGATTGCGCCTATGAATACGCCCTCCGCCGCATCGGTGATTGCCAGCGCCTCCGCGCTCCACCGGGGCGACAACGGCACGGCGGTCAAGGCAATGCAGCAGCGGCTGATTGACCTCGGCTACCTCACGTCGGGTTCTGCGGACGGCATCTTCGGCGTCAAAACGTATCAGGCGCTGCGTGACTTCCAGCTGGCGAACGCCCTGTATGTGGACGGCGTTGCGGGCAAGAACACAATTGCGTCGCTCAACAGCAGCAGCGCCACTGGCAAGAACACCGCGCGCCCGAACACCACCGCAACCCCCACCCCGAACATCTCTAACGACATTGGCACAACCACGAAGGTCAGCGCGGAGAACGTCGTCTACGAATACTGGTACTCGACGGTGCGCAGCGCCTGCCGCCAGTACCCCTACGCGACGGTCTACGACTACTCCACGGGCATCTCGTGGCAGGTTCACATGTTCTCCTACGGCAAGCACGCCGAAGCCGAACCGCTGACCGCGGCAGACACGGCGAAGCTGGAGCAGGCATTCGGCGGCAACACATGGACGCCCAAAGCAGTCTGGGTCATCTTCGCCGACGGCACGGTTCGTATGGCAACGACCCACTCCATGCCGCACGAGGTGCAGCACATCACGGACAACAACTTCCCCGGTCATCTGTGCATCCACTTCCCGCGCACGCAGGCGCAGGTAACGGCGATTGGCCCTTACGCCATGAGCCACCAGCAGACGGTGGAAAAGGGCTGGGCGGAAACGCAGGCGATGATTGTGAACTAATTTGGATATATAAAATGCCGCCGGGAGGATGGGGAATGTCCTTCCGGCGGCGAAATTTTGCGTTAAACCGCGTTTTGTCTTGACACCATCCATGACACCAGCTATAATAAAAGCGGAAGGGATAATTTGATGTCGAAGTGGGAAAAACTATTGCAACGAATCTTGTCCTTATCAAAGGACTTGCGATTCGATGAACTGCGTAAAGTATTAGAGGACTACGGCTACCAAATGTTTTCCCCTCGCAGCGGCAGTAGTCACTATACCTTCCGCAAGCCCGGCTGCCAGCCAATCACCATTCCTAAGCATGAGCCCATTAAGAAAGTATATGTCGAAATGGTTCGCAATATTGTTGAAAGTGAGGCGAATCGTCATGAAAACGCTTGAACAGTATATGGCCTTGCCCTATCCTTTGGAAATCATCCCTGATTCTGATGAAGGCGGCTTTGTTGGCAGCTACCCTGACTTGCCGGGATGCCTGACCTGCGGCGAAACGATGGAGGATGTCGTTCGGAACGCAGAGGATGCGAAGCGCGCATGGTTGACGGCAGCATTGGAAGAGGGGCTTGTTATCCATGAGCCGAATCTGCCAACCGCTTACTCTGGTCAATTCAAGCTCCGCATTCCCAAATCGCTGCACCGTTCTTTGGCAGAGCACTCTCGCAGTGAAGGAATTAGCATGAATCAATACTGCTTGTACCTGTTAGCAAAAAACGATGCGCTGTATGGCGCATAATGCACATCACCCACATAGAATCGCCGCCGGAAGGACATTTTGCATCCTCCCGGCGGCGACTTTCTATGCTATTCTGCTTCCTCCGCGCCCCACATCTCCGGCACTTTCGGACACCCCTGCCGCTTCTTCGCGGCGCGCGCTTCGACGTAGCAGCCGCAGAGCGCACACGTTCCGCTATGCAGGTCGTCGCAGGTGCGGCAGATGTTCAGGCGCGCGGCGTAGGTCGCTTCGTCGGTCTTCTCGTCCGCCGAGAGCGAATCCACATAGTCCCGCACGAGCTTCGCCATGTCCGCCTGACCGCTTTCCAGCAGCGTGCAGCGGCAGGGCTTTCGCGCATCAGCCACGAATCGTGACCTCCACCACTGAGCAGGCGGGCAGCGTCATATTGAGACCCGTTTCCGTCATGCGGACGGTGTCGAACGGCTTCACCGTCACCTTTTCCGCATCCTCGAACGTGTTCTTGTCGTGCATATCGCCCGTCAGGATACGCGCGGTCACGTCCTTCGCAGACGCGCCGGAAAGGTGCACGACGACATCCAACGCATCGGTGCAGGAGGTGTTCGTCGCGGTCAGGGTGATGACACCTTCCTTCTCCGAGGCGGTCGCGGTCAGCTGCTTCACGCCGCCGCACTCGCCGCAGGTGATGGCGGACGGCAGATAGTTCGCATCGTGATGCGCCTTGTAGAGGTCAAAGACGTGGTACGTCGGCGTGCAGATCATCTTCGCGCCATCGGTCAGGATAACCGCCTGCAGGACGTTGACCATCTGCGCGATATTCGCCATGACCACGCGGTCGCAGTGGCTGCCCAAGATATCCAGTGTCAGCGCCGCTACCATCGCGTCGCGCATGGTGTTCTGCTGATAGAGGAAGCCCGGATTCGTGCCGGGTTCGCAGTCGAACCACGTTCCCCATTCGTCGACAATCAGCCCGACGCGGTGCTCGTGGTCGTACTTGTCCATAATCGCCAGATGGCCGCGAATCAGCGTGTCCATGTAGGCGGCATTGCGCAGGGTAAGGTAGTATTCGTCCGCATCGAAATCAGTTGCGCTGCCTTTCTTGTCCCATGCATACGGCACGGTGTAGTGGTGCAGGGTAATGGCGTCGAGGTAACGCCCGGCACGCTCCATCAGCTTGTCCGTCCAGTTCCAGTCGCCGGAGCTGGGCCCGCAGGCGATGCGGTAGAGCTTATTGTCGCCATAGTTGCGGCAGAACGTCTGGTAGCGGCGGTATTCGTCGGCATAGTATTCCGGGCGCATGTTGCCGCCGCAGCCCCAGTTTTCATTGCCCACGCCGAGGTATTTGAGGTTGAACGGCTCCTTGTGCCCGTTCGCCCAGCGCTTCTGCACAACGGTGGAATCGCCCGTGGAATTCATGTACTCCACCCATTCCGCCATTTCGCGCACCGTGCCAGAGCCGACGTTCGCGTTGACGTAGGGTTCGCAGCCGATTTGGCGGCACAGTTCCATGAACTCGTGCGTGCCGAAGGAGTTGTCCTCCACTACGCCGCCCCAGTTCGTGTTCACCATGCGCTTGCGGGTTTCTTTCGGGCCGATGCCGTCCTCCCAGTGGTATTCATCCGCAAAGCAGCCGCCCGGCCAGCGCAGCACCGGCACGCCGATTTTCTTCAGCGCCTGCACTACGTCCGTGCGCATGCCATTGACGTTGGGGATGTCGGAGTTTTCGCCCACATAGACGCCGCCGTAAATGCAGCGTCCGAGGTGCTCCGAGAAATGGCCGTAGATGTTCTTGTTGATTTTCTTGCCGGATTGCCCAGCCGCGTTGATGGAAAGGATTGCCGCCATCTGCTTGTCCTCCGTCTCTTTTTTGTGCGGGTTGCGCCCATTGCGCGCATTCATAAAGTAGATATTCGCCCAATCTATCAGGATTCCTGCCGCATTTTTTCTTTTTTTACGAAATGTTTTTCGACAGTGTGATGGTCGTCACCGCGGGCGAGTTGAACAGGCGGAAGCCCATCCACCACGGGTAAATCAGCCCTTTGCCCAGTCCGGGGCTAACATACTGCCAAATTCCGCCAAAGAAGCTTAGTCCCTGCACATGACTGTCCTCCGGAAACCAGCCCAGTTCCGGCACATACAGCGCACCCACGCCCGGAATGCGCCACTGCCCGCCGCAGTAGCCGCCCGCGACAATCAAGTCCACATTGTTCATCGCGCAGACGGCTTTCGGATCAGCGTTCTGCTTCGCGGTGGTGATGTACTCCTGCGTCAGCGGCATTCCGCTCACGCAGACCTGCATGTCCTTGTTTGTCATTTCCGCCATGGCTGCCTCGATACGGTCAAGCCTGTCCAGCTGATAGACCGCCAGCCGCTGGAGCGCCGCCTGATCAGCCGTCAGCGTTGGCAGGGCATTCAAGCCGTCCAGCTGCTTCTGGTATGCCTTGCGCGCGCTGGGGATGTTGAGTGTATACAAATCCTCCGGTACAAACCAAATGGTGGATTTTTCCCGCGTGAATGACACGGGGACATCCAGCATCGTCACGCCCGCGTCAATGAACGCCTGCGCCCAATCCGCATAAGGCGAAAGGGAGGCGTGCGCCGTCGTTGCATAGGGGGACGGGTCGCCGCTGCCGGGCAGGAACAGCACCTTCGACCCCGCCGGAAGCTGCTCAAGGAGCGCCAGCGCCGGCGCCGCGTCGCCGTTCTCGCCAATCATATTGCCCGTCATGATGACGCAGGAGACTGCGCGCGTGCCGACCGCTTTGCCAATCGACGCCTGATTCAGCCCGCGGTACTCCCCGTTCAAATCCGTCAGCAGGAGAATCGACCACTGATCCAGCGAATTGGGCAAATCGGGAATGGTGACGGTCTGCCGCAGCGTCTTGACGGTATTGCTGATGGCAAAGTTCGCCACCGCACCCGCACCAAACGTCAATAGCAGCACGACCAGCAGTGTCACGCCGATTTTTCGCCCCAGATGGGATTTTTCCTCAAAAATGTTCTCATTCCGTCTGGACAAGGGCATTCCTCTCCTTTCTGACTTTCTTGGGGAATGCGGTTACTCCGCGTCTTCCCCCGGCACATACGGCATCAGGAAACAGTTCACATAGTACGCATATTTTCCCGACGTCGAGTTGCTCGGTTTTGCCGTCACGACCGTATAATCCACGCAGTCGCTCGCCGGAATCTCGCGCTCGTCCTCCGGCACTTCGGACAGGTTTGTCGAGGTCTTTTTGTTCGTGTTCACCTCGGCGTTCATGTCGTAGTCGTGGATGTACATCTTGACGCGGCTTGCCATATTCCCCTCCAGCGTCGTGATGCGGTACTTGCCGTCGCCCAGGTCCTTCACGTCGTACACCAGCGCAACGTGAATCGTCTTGTTGAACGAGCAGCCGTACACCAGCAGGAAGCCCGGCTGCGGCACGTTCGTCGTGCGGTTCATCAGCTGATAGCCGCGCAGCAGCTTGCCGACGCTGGCCTCCTTAACGTGATGGACGCCCTCCACCTGCACGAACACGCCGTCCTCGGATTCCTTCGCGGCTTTCTTGACCGCTTCCAGTTCCTCCATCTCGACGTTCGCCTGCATCATGCACCAGGTGATATAGCCGCCGCACCAGCCGAAGCCGATGCCCTTGCCGCGCCACTCGGTGTACTTATTGACGTTTTTGAGCGTCTTGCCGTTCAGCTCCGCCCATTCGTTATAGGCAATATCCAGCACCTGCTGAATCTGCTCCGGCGGCTGCACGGGCGCTTCAGTGGAAATCGCGACCGGCGGGGGCGTCGGGGTGGCTTTGGCGGCGAGCGCCGTGGGCAGGAGCAAGGTCATCAGCAAGAGGGCACACAGCCCGCGAAGCAAGCGTTTCATCAGTGAATCCTTCCTTTCGGAGATTTCTTCAATTTAAGCATACCACGTTTTAGGATGTTTGGAAAGGGGCAAGTGAAGTTTTTACAAATGAAAGCCGCCATTCGACTTTTGATAGCGGTCGAATGGCGGCTGATGTTCTATTCTTCTTACGGATAAACACGCGGGCACTGTATGCAGTCGTCACCAACTGAATCGCGCGGAAGGGTCAAGGGAGGAACTCCCTTGCAGGGTGCAGGGGCAGCGCCCCTGCCGGAGTCCAGAGGCAGAGCCTCTGGTGGGGTCAAGGGGCAAAGCCCCTTGGGTCACTCCTTCGTTTCCTTCGCCATGCGGGCGGCGCGCTCCTTCGCATAAATCGCCATTGCGCATTCAAGGCGCTTCCGCTCCATCTGGCACTCCATGTCGTAGGGCTGGGAGATGTCGCCATGGAAGGCTTCGGCATTCGCAGCGCAGCCGCCGGAGCAGAAGAAACGCGCCCAGCAGTCCCGGCACTTCTCCTTGTTCAGCACCGTGTTGTGCGCGAACTTCGCCTGAATGTCGCGGTCGAACGTGCCGTCCAGCACACTGCCCATGCGGTAGCCGTCGCGGCCGACAAACTGGTGGCAGGGGTAAATATCGCCGTCGGGCGTCACCGCAACATACTCATTGCCCGCGCCGCAGCCGGTCAGACGCTTACGCAGGCACGGTCCGCCCTCCAAGTCCACCATGAAGTGGAAGAAGTTGAACCACTTGCCGTTCGCGCGGCGATCCATATAAATCTGCGCCAAACGCTCGTATTCCTCGCGGATTTCGGGCAAATCTTCCTCGCGCAGGGCGTATTCGCACTTCGGATCGGTCACAACCGGCTCGACGCTGATCTGGTCAAAGCCCTGATCCGCCAAATGAAGCACGTCGTTGCCAAAATCCTTGTTAAAGCCGGTAAACGTACCGCGGACGTAGTATTCCTTGTCGCAGGCATTGCGGCGGCGGACGAACTCCTGCGCCTTGTTCATGATGATGTCATAGCTGCCCTTGCCGTTGATGGTCGGGCGCATCCGGTCATGCACTTCGCGGCGGCCGTCGATGGAGATGACGACGTTGCTCATTTCCTTGTTCAGAAAGTCCATGATTTCGTCGTTCATCAGCACACAGTTCGTCGTCATTGTGAACTTGAAGTGCTTGTTCTTTTCCTTCTCGATGGAGCGGCCGTATTCCACCAGCTGCTTGACGACGGGGAAGTTCATCAACGGTTCGCCGCCGAAGAAGTCCAGTTCCAGATTGACGCGCTTGCCGGAGTGCGCCACCAGCCAGTCAATTGCCGCCTTGCCGACCTCGTAGGGCAGCAGCTTGCGCTCGCCCATGCAGAAGTCGCCCGTCGCCGCGAAGCAGTACTTGCAGCGCAGGTTGCAGTCATGCGCCGCGTGCAGGCACATGGATTTCACCACGCCCGGCTCGGTCACCTGCTTCACGTCATCATAATTATCCGGGGCGTTGAGCGCGCCGAGTTCTTCGAGCTGCTTCAGTTCACCGATAACTTCGTCCAGCTCCTGCGCCGTATACTTCTCTTTCAGCGCATCCCGAATCTCTTCCGGCGTGTGGTCATTCCACATTTCCAGCACGTCAAACGCCATGTCGTCGATGGCGTGAACAGCGCCGCTGCCTACGTCCAGCAGCATCGGCTGACCAACCGCCTTGAAGGTATGAATCATTGCTATTATTCCTCCTGAGTTAGATAACCGCAAGGATACTTTTTGCACCCTTGCACCCGAAAAAAGCGAAGGCGCATGATGCCGCCTCCGCCTTTGCCTGTTGCAAACCGGATACGATTGCCAGACGAATCTGGAAAACGTATCATTACTTCCGGTTGTACAGACGGTTGAGCTTGCCCTCGTTGCCCGCGAGCACGTCGCTGTTTTCCTTGTTGGCGCAGGACTGGTTGGCGACGGTGCAGCTGGTCTTGCAAGCGGACTGGCAGGATGCCTGGCATTCGCCGCAGCCGCCGTGGGCCAGAGAGTTCTTCAGGCAGGGCTTCTGGATGGTTTCGATATGCTTCATAGTTGTAATCCTCCATTTCTTAAAAAGGGGTATATGGGCATTATACACGATTCGGGTTCTAATTGCAATCACTTTCCGGAAATATTCGACACAATCGCGCCGATTATCCCGCCGGTCGCCGTTCCCATGGCAAGATCAGCCAAATATGCCGTCCACGGCGCGCCCTGACCGCTCAGCAGCGCATAGGCCGCCACGCCCAGCGCCATGTACAGCAGCCCAATCAGCGCGCCGCGCAGCAGTCCGCCTTCCTGACCGCGCCCAACGGCGATGTACGTCCCGATAGCGACGGAAACGACCTTCAGCAGCTGGTTGAAGATACGCACGGTGTCCTCCGTCGGCTTCATCCACTGCATCAGCAGCGCAAAAACCGCCACGACGATGATGGTCGTCAGCATCGCCGCGCCCAGCCCGCGCAGCAGCTGCATCGAGCCGCCGCGGCGTGCGCGCGTCGTCGTCCGGCGCACAGTCTGTGTTCCTGTCATAGGGCAATTCCCCTCCTTCCGATTCGGTAAGGAGGATATGCCCCGCGTCCGGGCGTTATTCCTCTATCCGCTCCACGCGGAAGATGTTCAGCGTGTCCGCATCCGGGCAGGAGAACACCGCTGTGCCGTCCGGCTGACCGGGGATGCTGCCGCCGTAGCGGATGATGTCCGCATACAGGAACGCAACGTGCATCGCCTTCGGGCAGAGCTGACCGCGCTCGGTGTCAAAATCCCACGAATCACCGATTTTATGCCCATGATGGCAGGGACAGCTGCCCTTGCGGTCAATCAGCGTGATGCGCAGGCGCGGGCGCTTCATTCGTCCAGCACCTCCAAGCACGTTTCAATCGGGATGCCGAGGTACTTGTCCTCCTTGTCGCGGTTGCGGTCAATCATCGTGCGCACGGCGTCCATTGCGCGGTGCGTCGATTCCTGAAGCGGCACGCCGTCCACCAGCCGCCCCAGCATCACTGCGGCGAAAATATCGCCCGTGCCGACGAAGCGCACTGGAATGAGGTCGAACGGAATGCGGAAGAATTCGCCTTCCGTGCCGTCATATCCGACGACGCAGTTCTCGCCGTCCACCTTCGCGCTCGTCACGACGACGGATTTCGCGCCCATTGCGTGCAGGCGAATCGTCAGCGCGCGCGCTTCTTCCTCGGTCATGTCCTCGTGATAGGGCATATCCGCCAGATACGCCGCCTCGGTGTAGTTCGGCACGATGCAGTCCGCCACGGCGACCATCTTGCGCATGTGGGCGATGGTTTCCTCCCCTACGCCGTTGTACAGCTTGCCCTCGTCGCCCATGATGGGGTCAACAAAGACCAGCGCGCCTTTCTTCGCGGACTGCTCACAGAAGTCAGACACCAGTGCCGCCTGTTCCGCTGACAGAATCATGCCTGTGGACACCACATCGAACGAGAATCCCAGTTCCGCCCAGACTTTCAGCGACTGGCGCATGTATTCCGTCGTTTCCTGAATGTAGAATTTCCCGTAATCCAGCGTGTTGCTCACCAGCGCCGTTGGCAGCGTGTACAGGTGATGTCCCATATGCGACAGCACCGGCATCATTGCGCTCAGCGACACTTTCCCGTAGCCCGCCAGATCATGCACCAGCAGTATATGCTTACTCATCTATCTTCTCCTTATTTTGGGGGAACGCCAAAGGCTCTGCCTCTGGACTCCGGCAGGGGCGCTGCCCCTGCACCCTGCAAGGGACTTCGTCCCTTGACCCTTTCGCGCGATTGGATTGGTAACACTCTCATGCAGTTTTCGCGTGGTTATCCGTAGAAAGTAGCGGAACAACTCAAAGAGCAAATCCCCTGTGATATTCTTGTCCGCTTACACCGTTTTCTCTGCCATAAACTCTCGAATATAGTCAGTGTCCGAAAGCTCTGGATTCTCTCGAATCACCGCAGACAGAAAAATCCGTGCGAGTTCGCGATTCAGTTCATACAAGTAGCCCATATTCCCATTACCAGCCTTATCAAATGGACTGTACTTCGCTTTGCAGTATCGCAAAATATCGCTAAGGAAATCCGACGTTTTAATCGGCATTGCAAAACGGGTATATCTGAGGTCTACGCGGCGACCCTGGTTATTCCATGCGTTCTCAAAAGCCCGTTCTGCCGGCCTATCGCAGTCATAGCAGTCCGAAACGGCACTGCTCACCGCTACAACGCGCCCGTTGCATCCGTGAAGCACAATGTCGCCTGTTTTAACATGCGCCATGTTTTCCCAGTGAAAAATTTTGCTTCCGTTTTGGCTATGCTGCGGTGCCCAAATAAAGCCGCCGCGATACTCAATATCGAAAGTTTCACCTTGAAAAACATAAAACGTCATAGGCTTACCGGGAATCCGCTCAGATTTTTCCTGTATAGGTTCGCTTTCTGCAATTTCAGGGACAGCTGCTGCCATTTTTACTGCATTACGTTGCTGATCTGCAAGACGTGTCTCTTCGACTTCATGAACCACGGCATTGTGAAGATCTTCATCCACCAATGTCAAGAATTTCCCAAATGTGTCCGGATTGGTATACACAAAGTTGCTCGTTTTTGAAGCAAATGCTACCGTGATGTACTTGTCATCCTGCGCAACAATTGTTCCTCTCCCCAACATTTTGTGCTTTACCAATTGATTCTTAAGGTCCATGTCGTTTCTCCTTCTTGCCTCCGCAGCGGTGAAATCCCCTGCTCCACAGCAGTCAGCTGCCCCAAAGGCACTTACCCCTTGACGGCAATCGCCTCAATCTCCACCTTCGCATCCCGCGGCAGTTTCGCCACCTGCACACACGCACGCGCCGGCGGATTCTGCAGGAAGAACTTCCCATAAGCCTCGTTCACCGCGGCAAAGTCGTTCAAATCCTTCAGGAAAATCGTCGTTTTCACGATGTCCGCCAACGTGCAGTCCGCTTCCGCCAGAATCGCGGCAATGTTCTTCATGCACTGTTCAGTCATCTCGCCAATCGTGCCTTCCAGCAGTTCGCCCGTTTCCGGCACAAAATACAGCTGTCCGGACACATACACCGTATTGCCCGCCTGAACGCCCTGCGAATACGGGCCAATCGCGGCGGGTGCGTTTTTCGTCGAAAGAATCTTGTTCATGGAAGAGAATCCCCCTTCATCTTAGTGCGTCAGAAACGCTGTCTGCATTATACCATGATTATGCGTCGAAAACAACACCGGAGGTAGAGAAAACCGCCCCCGATTTCTCGAAGGCGGCTTTCTCAGGTACCAAATCAAAGGCCGTAGTAATAGAAGATGAGGCACACGCCGGCCAGCAGGATGAACGCCAGCCCGACCACCAGCGGCGCATGCGTGCCCTTGCCGCGGTTGGCTTCCTTCGCCATCTTGTAGTCGTAGTAGTGCTGATGCTTATGCTTTCCGGGCGCGAAAAGCACCAGCAGGTTTCGGAAACCGTAGGAAATGATGTCCAGCACACCTTCGCGCGCCGTGAACGTCAGCAGACCCACACAGGTCAGCAGCGCACCCGGCACAAAAAGTGCGTCGCACAAACCGCTCAGGATTTCCTCCCGCTCGCTCAGCGTCCAGATACTGCGCATCGACGCAACGCCAGCAAATATCAGCGCGCCGATAGCGATGCAAATCCAGTAGGGCATCGCCCGCTTTGATTTTTTCAAAGCCCAAGCTCCTTCTTATACCGTTCAAACTCTTCGTCGTTGCAGTTGATGAAGTGTCCGGGTTTGATTTCCCGCAGGGACGGCTTGTTCACCGAGTAGTCATGCTCCTTCAGGGGCTTGTACTCAATGCGCTGACGATGCTTCTCGTGATGCGGATCCGGGTACGGAATCGCGGACAGCAGCGACTTGGTGTACGGATGCAGCGGATGCTCGAACAGCTCGTCGGAATCCGCCAGCTCCACCAGCTTGCCGTAGTACATGACACCGATGCGGTCGGAGAAGTACTTGACGACGGACAGGTTGTGCGCAATAAACATGATGGTCAAGCCCATCTTGTTGCGCAGGTCGTTCAGCAGGTTGATAACCTGTGCCTGAATCGACACGTCCAGCGCGGAAATGGGTTCGTCGGCGATGATGAGGTCAGGCTCCAGCACGATGGCGCGGGCAATGCCGATACGCTGGCGCTGGCCGCCGGAGAACTCATGCGGATAGCGGTCAGCGTGCTCGCGCACCAAACCAACCAGATCCAGCACCTCGTAGACCTTTTCGTCGATGTACTTTTCGTCCTTGATGCCGCGGATTTTCAGGCCTTCTGCGATAATCTCACGCACAGTCATGCGCGGGTTAATCGAGGCAATCGGGTCTTGGAAAATCATCTGCATCTTGGTCATGATGTTGTCCTTCGCGGCAACCTTCATGTCCTGCTCGTAGCGCGCCCTCCGTTCCTCCAGCGCCTGACCGGACAGTGTCTTGCTGTCTGCCTCAAACGCCGCGGTCAACTCTGCCTTGCGCTTCTCGCGGTACTTCTCGACACACTTGCTCTTTTCCACAGAAGATTCCAATGCGTTCGTGCGGGCCTGACGGATTTTCTCCTTCAGTTCCTTGCGCATTTCCTTAATCTTCTGGTCGTATTCCGCCTTCAGCGCCGCCGCCTGCGCCGGATTCTTCTCCGTTTTTTCCTTCAGCGCGGCCTTCATCTGGCGCTGCTTTTCCTCGAAGTCGTTTTTCAGGCTGCGAATCAGCACCGGCAGACCGTTCTGCGTGGACGAAATGCGCAGACCCTGGAAGTACACGTCACCCTCGGTCGGGTCGTACAGGTTGATGATGGTGCGGCCCGTCGTGGTCTTGCCGCAGCCAGACTCGCCCACCAGACCAAAGACTTCGCCCTTCTTGATGTAGAAGCTGACGTCATCAACGGCCTTGTTGATATAGTCGCCGCTGCGGAAATACTGCTTCAGGTGATTGACACGCAGGAGAACGTCGCTTTCTTCCTCAATGCCCGCGTGCTCCAGACGCGCCAGCGTCACCTTGTCCGTGATGGCGTTCATCACACGCGCGATTACCAGCAGCACGATGCCAACCAGCCACAGCCACACCCAGCGCGCCGCCAGCCACCACAGCGCAATCACCAGCGAAATGGCGTTGCTGTCATCAGACTTCTTGACGGTCGTTTCTGCCAGAGACTTCAGCGCCGTCTGGTAGGTCGGCGCTGCCGCCACGGACACCTGAACCGCCTTCAGCAGGCTGCTGAGCGAGCCGTCAAAGTCTTCGCTCTGCACCCGCTCCAGCAGCGTCGTCGCGAACACATCCAGCGTGCCGAGGTTTTCGCTCGGATAGCGTGCCTGAAGTGCCTCGTACTTGCTCTGCACGAACGCCGCCAAGTCAATCGCTTCGCCCTGCTTCTTCTGCTCCACCAGCGCGGCAAACTCGTCGCGGATATCCTCCGTGTCGACGCGCTCCAGCGTGCGCTGCTCCGCCAGTGCAGCGGCGTAGTCCTCAAAGGTCAGTGCATTCAGATATTTCTTCATGGAAGCCGGCTTGTTGCCCGCATCCACCGACGCACGAACCATCGTCGTCAGCGTTTCCACGAATTCCAGATAGCTGCCAGCTTCTTCGCCGTGCTCCTGCGCAAACGTTTCGTAGAACGCTGCAACATCCGGTTCGGTATTGGCGGTGGCAATCTTAATCGGCTTGCCCTTGGGCGCCGCCGGCGTCATGACTTCGTTCAGGTAGTCAAACGATTCCGCCAGCAGGCGGCTGTCGCTGCCGCTTTCCTGCTGCTCATAGAGCGTCAGATACGCATCCACGTCGAAATTCTGATCGAAATCAGCGCAGAAAGCATCCAGCTTCTGCTTGGACAGCGCGTCCTGCCCCGCTGCCAGTTCATTCACCCACGTCGTATAGAACGTCAGCGCGCGATTCTGGCGCACGTCCCCGCCCAGCGTCTTGGTGGACGCGGCATCAATCATGGCGGAGAAATACTGCTTGTCGAACCAAGCGCGCGTAACCACGGAAGCGTTCTGCTGATAAGAGCGCAGCGCCCCCGATAGCGTAGACCATCCCGCACCGTCATTCGCCACAACGTAGATGCTCATTACGACGGCGATGGCCATAACCACCAGCCCAATCGTTTTCAGCACCGAGGCGATTCCCTTTGCGATTTTCATGCTTCGGCGGCTCCTTTCTTCGCGTTCTGCAAGGCTTCTGCTGCCTCTCGTTCGGCCTGCTCCTTCTTCATGCGTTCAATGCGTTCCACCACAATCGCCGGCGGATTTACCTTCGGCGCATTCGGATGCAGCAGCCACGTCGCCGCCATATGCGTCTCGCTGACATGGAACATCGGCGGCTGTTCCTCAAAGTCGATTTCCATTGCGTACTTGTTGCGCGCGGCGAAAGCATCGCCCTTCGGCGGCAGAATCATATCCGGCGGCGTACCGGGGATAGCTTCCAGTTTCTCGCGCGTCTCCAAGTCCGGCATGGAGGACAGCAGCGCCCATGTATACGGGTGGCGCGGGTCGTAGAACACATCATCCGCCGTGCCATACTCGACAATCTTGCCGGCGTACATGATGGCAATGCGGTCCGCCATGTTCGCCACAACGCCAAGGTCGTGCGTGATGAAGATGACCGACAGGCGGCGTTCCTTCTTCAGGCGGTTAATCAGTTCCAGAATCTGCGCCTGAATGGTCACGTCCAATGCGGTTGTCGGTTCATCGCAGATGAGGATATCCGGGTTCGCGGACAGCGCAATAGCGATAACAATGCGCTGACGCATACCGCCGGAGAACTCAAAGGGATACTGATAGAAGCGCTTGTGCGGCTCCGGAATACCGACTTCCTTCATCAATTCGATGGCGCGGTGGCGTGCCATACCCTTGGTGAGCTTGAAGGCGTAATCCTGCGCGCGCGCCTTCATGTAGTCCACCATTTCCACCGCCAGCACGTCAAAGTCCTTTGTCTCACTCGCCGCGATAAGTTCCTCAAAGTGCTCCAGCAGGCTCCGGGTCATTTCGCAGAGGTTGTGCTGCGCCATATCCGCGTCAATCAGGTTCTTCGGGATAACGGACGGCGGATTCTTGCCCTTCGCCTTCTGCGCCTCAAACTTCTTCTGCTCGCGGGCGTAGCGCTTTTCTTCCTTCGGATTGTGCGTCTTGGAGCGGGCATAGCGGTCGATGTAAGACTGTGCCCCCGAACGGTAGACGTACGCCTGATTGTCCTTATCCAGCTGCAGCTTGTCGATGGCTGCTTCAACCGCCGCAGCCGATTTGTGCAGCGCTTCCTTGCATTCGCCCTCGTTCAGCGGCTTTTGCTGATAGACCTTCAGGGCGCTGCGGAGCGTATCCACCGCCGCCTGCTGCGATTTCGCCGCCTGCTGGCTGGAGTACTGGAGCGCATGAGCAATGTCCTGCAAGAAGTCAATCATGAACTCACGGTCGAGCGTTTCGCGCGCCATCTGGTTCAGCTCGGTGATGGACTGCTTTTTCGGGTCGGGCGTTTTGCCGCTCGCCGCCAGATAGCCGATGCAGAAGAAGTTCGGCTCCTGCGCATTCACCATCGCGCCCAGCTTAGCGGTCATGTCCGCCATCAGCGCACGCATTTCGCTTTCGCGGCGGCGCGTGTAGTTCTTCTGGAAGCCTTCCAGCGCCGTATGCCACTTCGCGATTTCCGGGTCATTCTCATCGAAGGTGTACGGGTCGAAGATATGCTTCAGGGACTTGCGGATGCGGCCGCAGATTTCGCGGACTTCCTTGTCCTTGCTCGTCAGAATGGCATTGTCGATTTCGTCCAAGCCGTCCATGCACTCGACGATGGATTCCATTGCTTCCTTATAGGTATATTCCATCTTCAGCCCGACGGAAGCAAAGTGGTCGAACTGCTTCGTTTTGGCGTGGATGGCTTCGCGTGCCTGTGCGCCCTGTCCGCGCGCTTCGGCATCCGCCACCATCGTCTTTTCGAGCTGCGCCAGCAGGCTGTTGAAGCGTTCCTTGCCATCGCGGCGGCGTTCCTTGTTGTTCAGCAGCATGGCTTCCGTCAGCTGCTTGCCGATGCGCATGATAGGGTTCAGGGCACTCAGCGGGTCTTGGAACACCATGGCCAGCTTGTGGCCGCGCAGGGTGTGGAACTCTTCTTCCGGAATTTTCAGCAAATCCTTGCCGTCGTAGATGATTTCGCCCGCATCCACCATGGCGTTGCCCGCCAGAATGCCCATGATAGCACGGGTGGTGACGGACTTGCCGGAACCGGATTCACCGGCGATGGCGAGCGTTTCGCCTTCCTCCAGATTGAAGGAAATATCGCGCACTGCGCGAACCGCACCGTTGTTTGTGCGGAAGGAGATGGTCAAGTTTCGGACTTCCAGCTTTGCCATATCAGTCGTCCGCTCCTCTCAACGAAGGATTCAGCGCGTCGCGCAGGCCATTACCAAACAGGTTGAAAGCAATTTCCAAAATGGCGATGAAGATTGCCGGGAACATGATGATGTGGGGATAGGTGCTCAAGTACGCCTGACCGCCGGAAAGCAGCGTGCCGATGGAGGTCAGCGACGACGTTTCCAGATTGATGATGTGCAGGTAGCTGAGCATGGATTCGGAGAAAATGACGCCGGGGATGGTCATGACCGCGCCGGTCACGATGGTGCCCAGGCTGTTCGGGAAGATGTGCTTGAAAATCAAGCGAGCGTCGGATGCGCCCAGCGTGCGCGCCGCCAGGACGTATTCCTGACCCTTGAAGCGGTAGAACTGCGTACGCACGCGCGCCGCCGTACCAACCCAGCCGGTCAAGACGAAAGCGAACAGCAGGGATGGCAGCACGCCCACCTTTTCCGCCAAGTGCAGCTGGAACAGGGTTGCGACGACCATGAACGGCACGCTGTTCAGCACGTCGGAGATACGCTCCATCACCATGTCAACCGCGCCGCCGTAGTAGCCCTCGATGGAGCCGTACAGCACGCCGAGGATGAAGTTGATGCTCGCCACAACGATGGAGAGCAGGAAGCTCAGACGCGCGCCGACTGCCAGGCAGGTGAAAATATCCTGCCCGTAGTTGTTCGTGCCGAAAATGAACGTGGGTTCATAGCCGTTGACATAGCGGAAGTACTCCAGATAGTGCACACGCACGCGGTAGCCCGTCTGGTTCTTCTGGGCGTAGGTGTACCACTGCCCATCCGCGCCGTCGTCGCCGGCAATGCGCTTGCTGTTGTAGTTCGCCTTGTTCGGGTTGTCGGACGTGAGGTAGTTCGGAATCAGGCTGCCGTTTTCATCCAGCGCCGGATCACCGTTGGTGTTCACGCTCTCGTCCTTGAGCTGGTACCAGAAGTTCGCGCCGCCGTTGCCCATCATGTACTGCGAATTGTGGGTCTTCTGCAGCGGGTAGATGACCTGAATGTCCTTCTCGTTCTGATACGCCATCAGGTTGTTGTATTCCGTTTCGCTCAGGTTGACATACGCGAAGCCGACCAGCGCGTAGGAATCCACGCGCAGGTTGTAGTACGTCACGCCATTGGCATCGGTGTAGTGGTCGTATTCCTTCTTCACGACCGGCACGCCCGTTTCCTGACCGATGGCGTTATAGTAATGGTAGCCGATTTCGCTGACCTTTTCCTTGCGCGCGCCATCCCAGAAACCCGCGTTTTCAAACAGCGTGTTCTTCGGCAGCACCGACTTGTAGTAGCCGTCGCGGAACTGCACCGTGTACGGCGAGACAAACGGCGTGATGATGGCAAACAGCAGCAGGAACACAATCAGGCAGAACGCCACAACGGAGGACTTGTTCTTGCGGAAGCGCAGCCACGCGTCGCCCAGATAGCTGATGGACTTGGTCTGCAGCTTTTCGTCATGGATGCGCTCATCCTTGTGAATAAACGCAAACTTTTCCTGCGGGATTTCCGGATACAGATTCTTTTCCATCATTTCTTCGACCCCATTCTGATGCGCGGGTCAATAAACCCGTAGCTGATGTCAATGACAATGCCCGAAACCAGGCCGATTGCCGTATAGAACACGTTCAGCGCCATGAAGAAATTATAATCGCGGACATTGATGGAGTTGATGTACAGGTTGCCAATGCCGGGAATGCCGAAGATGTTTTCGATAATCATCGAGCCGCCCAGAATACCGATGAATTCACCAATAATCATCGGCAGGATGACGACCATTGCGTTGCGCAGCGCGTGACGGGAAATTGCCTGTGCCTTGGTCAGACCTTTCGTGCGCGCCAGCAGCATGTAGTCACCGGTCAGCACCTCGCTCAGCTCCGCACGGGTGTAGCGCGTCAAGCCTGCCACAACGCCGAAGCCCAGCGACAGCACCGCCGGAATCAGCGATACGAACATCGTCCAGCTGAACAGTGACCCGCCCGCCTGTGACAAACTTGCCGCCTGCAAGGGGAACCAGCCGAGCTTGAAGCACAGGAAGTACTGCACCAGGAAGGCGTACACATAGCTTGGCACCGAGATGAAGACCATGACCATGGTGGAAATGAAGTTATCCTGCCACTTGTTCTTCTTCAGCGCCGCATAGATGCCGAAAGCAAGACCCAGCGGAATCGCAATCAGGATAGAATACAGGTTGACCAGCACCGTGTAGGGCAGCTTCTGCATCATGACAGCCCAAACGCCCATGCCTTCATACATCTGCTCGCCGACGCCCCAGTCCCATTCGGTCAGGATGCTCTTCAGGTACAGGAAGTACTGCACCATGATCGGCTTGTTGTAGCCCATCTTTTCGCGCTTAGCGAGCACGAGGTTGATGTCGCGGCCCATTTCGCGGACGGCGGGCAGCGGCAGCAGCTTAATCAGGATAAAGCACATGGTCATGATGATGAACAGCACCAGGAACATGTACAGGACACGCTTGATGATGTATCGTGTCATACCATTTTTGGACATTCCACGTTACCTCCGTTTTTCATATTGAGCGGAAGGGGCGGGAAACCCTGCTGCCCCCCTGCTTCCGGCCGTCAGAGTGCGTCGCCCCACCCGTGACGGGGTCGCGGAGGATGCGGCTGGAGATGCGCATCACCGCGGACTGGGCTTGCCTGACTGGATTGAATCCCTATTGGGCATTTCTTAAGGAATCACTATTCTGTACTTTTCTCTTTGGAATCATAGCGTCCCCTTAAGAAACGCCCGAAAATCAACCGTTTTTTAACACGCACATCGGGCATGGGGGTCAAAAGGCCCCCATGCCCGTGCCGAGTTTCAGAGAATCACGGCAAATGTGCGCCTTGAATTAGTATTCCAGGGTGTTGTTGGCAATGTAGTCCGCCCACTCAGCGTCATCGTAGTTGTACGTCATGTACTGGATGCCGCCGAAGCCGATCAGCGTGACGTAGGTATCAACAACGGTGTTCACCTTCTGGGAGTTCATGCTCGCGCTGTTGCGGTAGTAGATGGAGGAGCAGGGATACCAGTTCATGAACGCGCCTTCGACAGCGGTCGCGAACTGCAGACGAGTGTCGTAGGTGTAATCAGCGAACTTGCCCAGCTTTTCCTCGATGGACGGAACTTTCTGGCTGTTGCACCAGTTCGCCCAGTTCTGCAGGGTGTCGGTGATTTCGCCAACGCCTTCCACATTGTAAACAATGTCGATGGTGGTGGTGTCATAGCCGTATTCTTGCTGGTTGCCGGTGCCGTACGCATCGTCGGTGTAGCAGTTGCCGAACACGCCGAAGGGAGCCATCGTCGCGCCGCCCCAAGTGGTGAAGATCATGTCCGCGTTGCCGGACTGCATGGTTTCGTAGTAGTCGGTGTCCACGGTCATGGTCATTTCGACCTTGCCTTCAAACGGCGTGCCAACGCAAGCGTTCTTCAGCGCGGCGTTCAGGTAGTTGAACATGTTGACGTAGATAGCGTCGCTCTGGTACACGCGCAGGTCAATCTTGATGTCGCTGGTGCCATCGTAGATGCCGGCAGCAACAGCCTTGTCATACGCAACCGCCATCAGCGCGCGCGCCTTTTCGACCTCGTAGCCGGTCATGGCTTCGTACGCTTCGTCGAGGGTGTCGTAGTCGCCGCCCTCGCCCCAGGTCAGGTCGAACAGACGGCAGAGGACTGCCTTCGCGGGTTCGCTGTCACGATACAGCGCGCCGGTGAAGGGGTCGTAGCAGTACAGTTCGTTGATCAGGCCAAAGCCAGCCGTGCCAGCCGCGGTGAAGGAGGAAGCGAATTCCTTACGGTCATAGGAGTAAGAAATCGCCTGACGGAATTCCGGAATCACCAGAACCTGACTATTGGTGCCGTGAGACAGCAGCTTCTCATAGTCGGTGTTCATGGTCAGCTTGGTGGTGTAGCCGTTGTTCGGGCCGTACTTGATGTACTTGCTGTTGCCGTACTTCTTCAGGTCGTCCGCCTGCAGAGCGATGTCATCAATCTCGCCCTTTTCAAACGCCAGCACCTGAGTCGCGTGGTCGGCAATGCAGGTCACCTTGTAGATGTCCGTCTGATACTGGCCGACGTGGTTGCCGTCATGATAGCCATACCAGTTGTCATTGCGGGTCAGGGTGTATTCCTTGTCCAGTTCGAAGGAAGACAGCTTGTACGGGCCGTAGGAAACCGTGTTCTCCACGGAACGGCCGTACTTGGTCTTCACTTCGTCCGCTTCTTCCTCGGTGGCAACTTCCTTGCCGTCCTTGTAGAAGGTCTTGCAGGCTTCGTAAACGGGCTTGTAGACCAGGTAGGAGGAAGACAGGTTGTAGGGCACATAGAAGTTCGCTTCGTTCACGGGGTTGGCCAGGATGAAGTCAACGGTGTAATCGTCAACCTTCTTGAAGCCAACTTCGTCCCACGTTGCGGCATCCGCAACGCTGGCCGTGTACAGGTAGTCAGCCTGCATGGACTCATACTGCTGACCCGCGGCGAAGTAGTTGTCAAACAGGTACTTCGCGGAGACCCACGCTTCGGCAGCGGTTTCGTCTTCAACAGAAGCATCGCGGTACATCGTGTCGTCCGCAATGTTCACATACTGCGGCGCGGGATTGCCCTCCGCGTCCAGCGCGCCGACCATGCCCCAAGCGCTCATGTCGAGGTACACATCGGTGCCGGCGGCAATGAGGTTCTCGGCAGTGTCTGCAATCAGGTCATAGGTCGTCTTGCCCGCGTAGAGGTAGTTCTTCGCGTTGTAGATGACGAACTCGCCAGCATAGTAGCTGTCAGCGCGGCGATTCAGCATCTTCGGGTTGAGCAGCTGCTGCATAGAGTACACATAGTCATCAGCGGTGATGGGGGTGCCATCTTCCCACTTGGCGAGCTTGTTCAGCGCGATACGCCAAGCCTTGGCGGTCTCGCCTTCCTTCACGCCGTACTGACCGACATACTCAGCAGTCACGTCCACCGGCATTTCAGCAGCCAGTTCGGGCATGACGGAGTAGCCATTCTTTTCGGAATTCAGAACGAAGGTGTAGAAACCAGAGCTGACATTGTTCAAAATATCAGTGTCTTCGTTCGTTTCCCAGGAGAGCGGGTCCCAGTTCAGAGAAGAGTTAATGCCGGGGGTGTAGCTGTTGTAGGTGTACACCTTTTCATCGGTGTAGTCCTTGCCAGCTTCGCCGACATACTGATCGGTAGAAACCGTCTGCGCGCTCCCCTCGCTCTTTTCCAGCGTGACAGTGCCCGCGTTGTACACGCGCTCACCGACATCGTAGGAATCAGCAGGCGTGAACGTGCCTTCTGCCAGCGCAGCCGCACTCAGCATCATGCACGCAGACAGGACCAGAGAGAGAATCTTCTTCATGGTCTAACCCCTCCAATTCATTTCGTACCAGATGACACGATGCAAATGATACGTTGATATTCATTATAGAGGAATTGACGCAGGGTTGTCAAGGGCTTGCCGCTTGCAATTTTTGACCAATCTTCCTGCAAAATTCCCCACTTTCACAGCAACCCCTTGATTTAACGATGTGAAATCGTTTTCGCGCCAAAATTGTTTTTTTTGTGTTTTTTCGTTCTTTGCCTTGATTTCTCTGCCTTTGCGCCATACTTGACGTTTCCCGTTTTTTCACCTATACTATCCTGTGCAGTGAAAGGAGAATTCCTTTATTATGAATGTTGACTTGACCCATGGTTCGATTTTCCGCGGATTGCTCCGTTTTTCTCTGCCGCTGATGGCGGGCAATCTGCTCCAGCAGCTTTATAACCTTGTGGACACCTTCGTCGTCGGGCGATACTGCGGTGAAATCGCCCTTGCCGCCGTCGGCAGTGCGTTTTCCGTCATGATTCTGCTCACGAGCATCGTCACCGGGCTGTGCATGGGCAGCGGCGTGGTTGTCAGCCAGCTTTTCGGGCAGAAAGACGATGCCGGCGTGCGCAAAGCGGTCGGCAATGCGTTTGTGCTGATTGCGGGCGTATCAGCGCTGCTGACCATCCTTTCCTACGCGCTCCTGCCCGTCATGATGACGCTCCTGCGCATTCCGCCTGAAGCGCAGGGCGTTCTCTCCCGCTACCTCTTGATTGTGTTCATCGGTATCATCCCGACGTTCCTGTATAACTTCGGAGCGTGTATGCTCCGCGCCGTTGGCAATTCAACCGCGCCGCTGGTTTTCCTGCTGATTTCGTCGCTGACGAACGTCGCGCTGGACTTTCTGTTCGTGGCGGTGCTGCCGTGGGGCGTGGCGGGCGCTGCCGTCGCGACGCTTATTTCGCAAGTACTGTCCGGTTTCCTGTGCTTAGGTTATGTGCTCTTCCGCGTTCCGGCGCTGACGCCCTCGCAGCACGACCTGCACCCCGACCGTGCGCTGTTCAGGCGCATCTTCTCCGTCTCTGCCATGACCAGCATTCAGCAGTCCATCATGAATTTCGGCATCCTGTGTGTGCAGAGTCTCGTGAACAGCTTCGGTCTGGCAGCGATGGCGGCATTCACTGCCGGCGTGAAGATTGACTCGCTGGCGTACAGCCCCGCGCAGGACTTCGGCAACGGCTTCGCGACCTTCGTCGCCCAGAATCAGGGGGTGAATCAGCCGCAGCGCCTCCGTCACGGCATCCGCACAGCGTTCCTGCTTTCCGGCGGCTTCTGCCTGATTGTTTCCACGCTCGTGGCGATTTTCGCTGAGCCGCTGCTGCTCGTGTTCCTCAAAAATGCATCGGCGGAGTCTCTTTCCATCGGCGTAACGTACCTGCGCACCGAGGGGCTGTGCTACATCGGCATCGGCTTCCTGTTCCTGCTTTATGCCATTTTCCGCGGTTTGGAGCAGGCGGGCATGAGCATCGTCCTGACGGTGCTTTCGCTTGGGCTGCGCGTTGTGCTGTCCTACGCCTTCGCGCCGCATTTCGGCATGATGGCGATTTGGCTGGCAATTCCGGCGGGCTGGCTGATTGCGGATATTGTCGGTTTCGTTGCCATGGGGCGGCGCGGACTAATGCGTTCCGCTTCCAATAAAACGGGCAAAAGTGCCTGCTGACATCGGGATGGATTCGCCGCTTTGTGACAAGTTTGTAACACCTGCGCGCGCGCCCCTTGACGAATCCGACTCGGCGTTGTATGATGGGGATACTCAATAACGAAAGGATTGTGCGGAACGGGTATGAAGAAGGAAACGAATCCCAAGGCGAAGCGGAATGGCCTGTGGTGCAATGTGCTGATTGTGGCAGCGCTGCTGCTGATTGTGGCGGTGCTGATGGTTGTGCTGCGGAGGAACGCGCCCGCGAATGTAGACGCCAATGCGCCTTTGCTGCCCCTGACCGCAACAGATGCGCCGACCGAAGCGCCGACAGAGGCGCCGACAGAGCTTGCGACCAGCACACCGGAGGCAGCGGCGACCCCCGAAATCACCGCAGCACCGGAAGCGGCTGCCGCGCCGGAAGTCACGGACGCCCCCGAAGCCACCGCCACCCCCGACCTGTCGCAGGTGAAAGCATTCCTCGTCGTCACCGTCGGTGACAAAACGTATCAGCCGATTCCGCTGACCGAAGAGGGCTATTATCGCCTCCGCCACGGCGACTGCATCAACATCGTCCATGTCACCCCGACAAGCATCGACATGCACGAGGCGAACTGCGACAATCAGGATTGCGTGGAGCAGGGTGAAGTGACGCTGGAAAACAAGGACACACGCATTTTGGGCAACAGGATTATCTGTCTGCCGAATCAGGTGACGCTCCAGCTGTACAGCCGCGACGAATTGATGGACTGGCTGACGACCGTGCAGGAGGACGCAGCAAATGAATAAGCAGCGAATCACCACAAAACAGCTTGCGCTGTGCAGTGTGCTGCTGACGCTGATGCTGGTGCTGGGCTGGGTGGAGAGCCTGTTTCCGCCGCTGCTGGGCGTACCGGGCATCAAGCTGGGTTTAAGCAACGGCGTGCTGATTTTCGCGGTCTACATGCTGTCCCTGCCGACGGCGTGGGTACTGATGCTGCTGAAAGTGGTGCTGTCCTCGCTGTTTTTGGGCGGCGTGGCTGCGCTGCCGTACGCACTGGCCGGCGGCGTGCTGTCGCTGGCAAGCATGTGTCTCCTTTCGCGCATGAAGTGGATGCACCCGGTCACGGTCAGCATTGTCGGCGGCGTGATGCACAACGTCGGGCAAATCGTGATGGCGATGATTATCCTCCACACGTCGCAATTGGCGTACTACATGGCTGTCCTAATGCTCAGCGGCATTCTCTTCGGCGCGCTGACCGGCGTGAGCGCCACGCTGGTGATGAAGCACATGAAGCATATCAAGTGGGGGAAATAGCGAAGGGGGGCAGGGGGCGACCGCAGACTTCATCTGTTTTCATGCTTTCTTGTCGCCTCCGCAGAGGCGAAACCCTCTGCACAACAAAAATCAACTAACACAGAAAACAAAAAGCAGGACTACCTCCACGCCGGAGACAGCCCTGCTTTTTGTTGTGCGAATGAAACCATCAGAAGAAAAGGAAACGCTTCTTCTGATACGGCTCGCTTGACATGCCCTTGAAATCATAGCCCGTCGCGGCAATCGCAGCTTTCACCTGCGCTTCGTCCAGCGGATCTTCGGAAATGACCACCGTTTCACCCTTGCCATGGGAGGAAGTCACCTTCTTGACCGCCGGGAAAGCCTTGCGGATTGCGTCATTGACATGGCTCTCGCACATGCCGCACATCATGCCATCAATTTTCAGCGTCGTTTTTATCATCAGCCCTCATCCTTTCGATGAATGCAATATACCCCATCAGGGTATCTGAATGATAGCACCAGCGCGGCGGATTGTCAAGCGGTTTCGTTTGATATGACTAACTTTTTTTATACTATTTTCAAATGAAAATGCGCCAAGATGCGCTGCGAATTTTTCGTTCTGACTAACGGGAGTGAAATGCAGCGTAGCAGCGCTACGCCAAATGGAACGATCGGACGTCAGAGCGGAAAAGGCGCAAGCAGATGGCGCAGGTGAATGCAGGAAATAGTATTAGCGGATGCCCGACCAGAGCGCGTCATTTTCCGCTTGAAACGCTTCCCTCAGCGCATTTTCATCTTCAGTAGATACATCCTGCTCAAAAATCAGGATGCCGTCCATATCCGGGTCATATTCCCAGACCTGCAGGGTCAGCACATCATTGTAGTGCCGGACGGTATAACCATCCGCGTCGAACGTCCATTCCTCTTTCTCCTCGCCGACCGCCCAGCGCAGCAGCACCGCCTCCGTCCCCTCAAAACGGTACAGCGTTTCTCTGTGAATGCCGCCCGCCAAGCCGCCGTTCACAGAACTCCTTACAATTTTGTGTTCCGCGTCAAGGTCGTAATTCGTGAACGTCAGCGGACAGAGAACATACTGTTCGCCATCAAAAATGAAAAACTGGTAGACGAAATTGCTCGCGCCGCGCTGTGTCAGTATCACCGCATCGTTGATGCCGTCGAAGTTGACATCCGCATAGGAAAGGTACGGGTCTTTCTCGCCGGACACGAAGCAGAGTTCCTGCCCGTTGTCCGCAATCAGGCGGTGGATGTACTCGTTCTCCGTCGTCTGCCCGATAATTTCCGCGCGGACAGGGGCGATGGTCATCAGGAGAAGCAAGGCAAGCAGGCAGAAACGGGAAATACAGTTCTTCATAAAATATACTCCTTTCGCATTGGTATGCTAATGAAAGAACGAATACGGGGCGGCAATTCATCCGCAGAAAAAAAGGAAATTTCTTCATCGTCTGAAATGGAAATGCTTGCAAATTACTGATGTTTGCGTTATAATGAAAATGGTAATTTATGATTCATACTATTTCCAGATAAGAATGCGCCAAGATGCGCGGCGAATTTTTCATTCTGGCTAACGTGAATGGAACGCAGCGTAGCAGCGCTACGCTAAGTGGAATGAGCGGACGCCAGAAGGGAAAAGGCGCAAGCAGATGGCGCAGGTGAATCTGGAAATAGTATCAAGGTTTCTTGCTGGGGAAGCGGGGAAAGGGGTGTTTGCCACGGCGCACGAAGGAGCAGCGCAATACTGCCGCAAAGTGGACAAGCGTGAAATTCCGGTCTGTCCGATTTTAGGGGTCAATATTGCTGTCATCAACATGAATTGGCTGCTGAAATATTTGGCGCAGAATATTCATCAATTGCAGGGAGATTACATCTGCGTATCGAATGTACATACAACCGTCGTCAGTTACGAGGATGCGGACTACCGTGCCGTGCAGAACGGCGGTTTGATGGCGATTCCGGATGGCAATCCGCTGGCGCAGGAGGCGCGGCGGCGCGGGTATCCGCAGATTCAGCGGACAACCGGGCCTGACCTGATGATGGAGGTCTTTCGGCAGTCCACGGCACACGGCTGGCGGCATTATTTCTACGGCAGCACGCAGGAAGTGCAGGAGAAAATGATTGTGCGCCTGCAGCAGGAGTATCCGGGGCTGATAATTGCGGGCACAGACGTGCCGCCCTTCCGCGAACTGACACCGGAGGAAGATGCGCTTGCCGTGGCGCGCATCAATCAGGCGCAGCCGGATTTTGTGTGGGTCGGGCTGGGAGCGCCGAAGCAGGAGCGCTGGATGGCGGCGCACCAAGGGCGTGTGCATGGGCTGATGATTGGCGTCGGCGCGGGCTTTGATTTCTTTTCGGGCAACGTGAGGCGCGCCCCGTTATGGATGCAGAAGCACAGCCTGGAATGGCTCTATCGCCTGATGCAAGACCCGAAGCGGCTATTCCAGCGCTACTGGAGCACGAATCTGAAATTCATCTGGAACGCGACCATCAGGAGAAAGTAAATGCAGCAAGCGACAAAACAGCCCGCTGTACTGCTGGTACACGACTATTATCAGGTTCCCGGCGGCGAGGATGTCGTTGTGGCGAACGAGAAACACTTGCTGGAAACGCACGGTCACGCTGCGGCGCTGTATGTGCGGCGGAACGAGGAGATTTCGCGCATGGGAGCGCTGGAGAAAATCCGCAGTGCGCTGGGGATGTTTTTCAGCATCCGTACATACCGTGAGGTTCGGCGGAGCATCCGCGAAAACCGGATTTCGCTGGTGCATGTGCACAACACGCTGCCGCTGATTGGCCCGGCAGTGTATTACGCGGCATTGCGCGAGGGCGTTCCCGTGGTGCAGACGGTGCACAACTTCCGCCTGCTCTGCCCGAACGCGCTTTTCTACCGCGACGGCCATATCTGCGAGGACTGCACGAAAAAGGGGCTGCACTGCGCGGTGAAGCACCGCTGCTACCGCGGCAGCCGCCTGCAGACGGTGCTCTGCGTGCTCAGCACACGTTTGCACCGCGCCCTCAAAACGTACAGCCGCCTGCATTACATCACCCTGACGGACTTCAACCGGCAGAAGCTGCTGGCGCTTAAGCAGATTCCGCCGGAAAACGTGTCCGTAAAGCCGAACTTTGTGGAACCGCCGGAGACGATTGTGCCATATGCGGCGCGCGAAGATCAGGTGGTGTACATCGGGCGGCTGGATGCGCTCAAGGGCATTCGGCTGCTGCTGGAAGCGTGGGCGCGCTACGAGCGTTCAGGCGGGGGCATGAAGCTGATCATCTGCGGTACAGGGCCGGAGGAAGCATGGTGTCGCGAATATCTGACGCGGGAAAAGCTGAAGCAGGTGGAGCTGCGCGGCTTTGTGCCAAATTCGGCGGCACGGGCGCTGATGGGGCAGTCCAAGGCGCTGATTCTGCCAACGCATTGGTATGAAGGCTTCCCGATGACGATTGTGGAAGCCTTCAGCGCCGCCACGCCGGTGATTTGCTCGGATTTAGGCAACGCGGGTTCCCTGATTTCGGACGGCGTGACGGGCTTCAAGTTTCCGGCGGACTCGGCGGAGCAGCTGGCGCAGACGCTCAATCGGCTGCAGCACGCGGAATCCGTCAGCGAGGGCGCATTGAAAACGTATCAGGAGAATTTCACGGCGGAAGCAAATTATCGTCAGCTGATGGCGATTTACAGCAAGGCGATGCAGAAAAGCGGCGAAAGGAACGAACCATCATGCGGCTGATTGTGGCAGATGTACGGAGCACCAGCACGGACGGCATTGCCGCTGGGCATTATTTCACCGTCGCGCAGAATTATCTTGACCTGTTCGGCGCGGAGATGGATGTGCGCATTGCGGGCGGGCCGGTGTACGGCGACCGCTTCGGGGACAAGCTGATTCGTCTGCCGCATGATTACATCGTGGGCAGTTCGGCGGTGCGCAACAAACGCGCCGTGTTCCAGAACGTGCGCGCGCTGCTTCGGGAAGCGCAGGATGACGTGATTGTCCTCCAGTGCAGCGCCGTCGCAACAGCGTATCTGGGGCTTGCACTGTTCAAGAAGAAAGAAACGCGGGTCTACGCCATCCAGTACAGCACCGACGGCGTCAATTCAGCCTTGAAACGTGGCTTATATGCGCTGTGCAGGCGGAAAATCAGCGGCGTTATCTGCCCCAATGCAGCCATTGGCGCGGCGTACGGGCGGCCGATGTGCGTCGTATCCGATTACATCAGCACAGGAACGATGCAGCCGCCTGTGCCGTATGCACAGAAGTGCTATGATTTCGGCATGGTCGGGCTGATTACGTCGGACAAGGGCGTCGTTGAGGCGGCAAAACAGCTGCGGAACACGCCGTATCGGGTGCTGATTGCGGGTCGGGTGCAGGAAGCGCCGCTGGAAACGGAACTGCGGGCAGTCTGCGCGGGCGCAAAGAACATCGAGCTGCGGCTGGAATACCTGTCCGAAGCGGCGTATGACGAGGCGATTCGCCAATGCCGCTACTGCATCCTAAACTATTCGGAGAATTACTCCCTGCACAGCAGCGGCGTTGTATTCGATATTCTCTTCCGGGGCGTACCGATTGTGGGCAGCCGCTGCGGGACGCTGCAAATGGTGGAAGCAAACGAATTGGGCAAAACGGTATCCAGCATGGCGGATTTTGCGCCGGAAAGGCTGCTGGATGAAGCCGTGCATGACCGCTATGTGCGCAACATTGCGCGCTACTGCCAATCGCAGGCGCAGGAGCGGGAAAAGCTGCGGGATTTTCTGACGCGGGGCGCAGCGGAATAACTATGCCGCACAGCGCAAAGTGAAAGGAGGGGCTGAAGCGTGAAGGTCATGTGGATGGGGAATATTATCCTCCCTGCCATTGCGGAAAAAGAATCGCTTCCCCCGGTGTATATCGTGGGCTGGCTGGTCGGGCTGTCGCGGCGGCTGACGCAGCTGCCGGATGTGGCGCTGACGTATGTGTTTGACGCGCCGAAAGCGCTGACGGGCGAAGTGGACGGCTACCGCTATTACGGGCTTGTCAACCCCACACGCCCTACGCAGCACTGCGGCGAAGCCTACACCCGGCAGCTGGAGGAAATCCTGCGCAAAGAGCAGCCGGATGTCATTCACCTCTGGGGCACGGAAAATCAGCACACGCTGGCCATGGTTGATGCGGCGGAACACCTGGGGATGCGCGAGCGGATTGTAATTTCCATTCAGGGGCTTCTGTCCATATACGCGGAGCATTATCGCGCTTATCTGCCGGAACACGTCTGCCACGGGCACACGCTGAAGGATTTGGTGAAGGGCAATATCGTCCGGCAGGAAGCAATCTACCGCCGCGTCGGGCAGTATGAGCAGGAAGCCCTGCGCAGGGTGCAGCACGTTATCGGGCGCACCGACTGGGATGCTGCCTGCATGGCGGAGCTTGCCCCGCAGGCGGCCTATCATTTCAACAACGAAACGCTGCGGGACGAGTTCTACACCGGCGAATGGTCGCTGGACAGCTGCGAGCCGCACAGTCTCTTCTGCAGTCAGGCGCATGTGCCGCTCAAGGGGCTGCATCTGCTATTGCAGGCGCTGGCGATTGTCCGCAAGCGCTATCCCGATGTCAAGCTCTATGTGGGGCGCAAGGACTATGGGCGCATTCCGCCGCTTGCGCGCAATGCCTATGAACGGTACATCCACCGTCTGCTGCGCGAAAACGACCTCTACGGTCATGTTGTTTTTACCGGAAGCCTGAATGCACAGCAAATGAAGGAGCGGTATCTAAAAAGTCAGGTGTTTGTGCTGCCGTCGAGCATTGAAAACTCCCCCAATTCGCTGGGCGAGGCGATGCTGCTTGGCGCACCGTGCATTGCGTCGGATGTCGGCGGCGTGCGCTGTCTGATGACGCACGGCGTGGAAGGGCTGATTTATCCGGCAGACGACCCGCATTTGCTGGCGCATGATATCTGCGAGATGTTCGCGCATCCGGAAAAAGCGGCGCAGATGGCGCGCGCCGGGCGAGAACACGCTGGAAAAACGCATGATGCGCAGAAGAATCTGGAGATACTGCATCAGATTTATACGGAGATTGCACGATGAAATTCCGAATCACAAAGAACCATGTGGATGCACTCTGTGTGCTGATTGGCGTGCTGGGCATGGGCTCGCTGTATTTTCAGGTGCTGCGGATGCCGCTGATGGCAGCCATGCTGATTGCGTCGATTCTGCTGCTGACGCGGGCGCATCATCCGAAAATCAGCGCCCAGAACATACGCCTGACGCTGCTGCTGACGGCGGCGCTGCTGCTGACGAGCTTCGTCAACCCGCAGAACGGCATCCACATCAACGATATTGTCATTTGGCTTTGCAACATCGGCTATGTGCTGGTTCTGCAAAGCTGCATCGGGTATCGGACGTATATGCGGCTGTATACCAAAGTCATGCTGGCAGAGGCGGCCATCAGCCTGATTTCCTTCGTCATCGGCGATTTGCTGTCGCTGCCGCTGCCGCTGCTGCACTACGAAGTTTCCAGCGTCAACGGATTTTACTTGACGCCTTATTTCACCTTAGGCTGGCTGAACATCCCGGTTTTCCACCGCAACGCGGGTATGTTCAACGAGCCGGGCAGCCACCAGATTTTCCTGAACTTCGCGCTGCTGTTCCTGATGAGCGACGAAACGCGCATGGGCATGAGCAAGAAGAAATACTGCTGGGCAATTGCGCTGCTGATCGTCACCATCCTCAGCACGCTGTCCACAACAGGCTTTATTTGTCTGGGCGTTGTGCTGCTGACGGTGGCATTCCGCAAAAAGGGCGGGAAAATGGCGCGCAGCATCAAGATGGCGGCGTTCATTGGGCTGATTTTGCTGTTTGTCATCGAGTCCGTCACGGGCGTGGTGGAACGCAAGATTGTCGGACGAAATTCCGGCGGTTCGTTCTACACGCGGTGGAACGACACCTTCAGCGGCTTTGAAATCGGGCTGGAATCCCCCATTGCGGGACAGGGCGTTTTCTCGGAGCGAAAGGCGGAAATCCTGCTGGAACACAGGGTGCAGAACATTTCCAATGGCTTTGCCGCCTTCGTCATGGATACAGGGTTGATTCTCCCGGCAGTTTGGCTGTGGCTGACGTACCGCGGTATCCGCACCAAATTTGCCAAGGCGCGGCTGCTGTATGTGCTGGGCGTTTTCCTGCTGTATTTCCTGTGCATCAACACGGAGGGCGTTTTCCTGAACATACTGTTTTTGGGGCTGCTGGGCAAGTGGCAGCCGGACGCGGAGGAAGCGCCTGATCAGCAGGCAAATGCGCGCAGCCAGAAGAAGCGCAGGTGGCGATGCACTGTGCCGCCGGAAAAACTGCGCCTGACGTTTAACCCGCAGCCGGAGGACGCGGCGCAGGAGCAGACGGGCGAAACAGGCGGAGAGGAATCATGAACACAGCATCAAGGAGCGAAAACACAGCGCGCAACATCGGCGTGGGCGCAGTGCGGCAGGTGGTTACGCTGCTGCTGGCTTTTGCCGTGCGAACGGTGTTTGTGCGCCGACTGGGCGCGGATTATACGGGTGTCAACGGGCTGTACAGCAACATTCTGGCCATGCTGTCACTGGCGGAGCTGGGTGTGGGCAACGTGCTGGTGTACAGCTTGTACGCACCGCTGCACCGGGGCGATGCGGGCGAAATCCAGCTCCTGCTGGGCTATTATCGTCGCATTTACCGCCTGATTGCGCTGGCGGTAGCGCTGCTGGGCGCGGCGGTAATCCCCTTCCTGCCGCTCATCATCAGCAGTGAGCTGCCGATGGCACAGCTAATCGTCTACTATGTGCTGTACCTGACGAACTCCGTGGCATCCTATCTGGTCATCTACAAAACGACGCTGATTCAGGCTGACCAGAAGGCATATTTGCAGAACATGGTTTCCGCCGCGGCGCTGGTGTTGCAGTATGCGGCGCAGATCGCGTGCCTGCTGATTTGGGGCAGCTATCTTGGCTATTTGCTGATTCAGATTGCCTGCACCCTCCTGCAGAATGCGGTACTGAGCCATTTAGCGGACAAGATGTACCCCTTCCTGCGGAAAAAGCAGAAATGTGCGCCGATGCACCGCAAGCAGGAGCTGAACGACAACATCCGCTCCATGTTTCTCTACAAGCTGGCGACAATACTCATCAACAACACGGACAACATTCTGATTTCCGTCATGCTGGGCACAGTGTTCGTCGGCTACTACTCCAACTACGCGTCGCTGACGACGTATGTGACAACGTTCGTTTCCATCGTGATTACCGGCATTTCCGCCAGCTTGGGAAATCTGAATGCCGAGAAGAATTCGGAAAAGTCATACGCCATGTTCCGCAACCTGATTGTCCTCTTCGGGGCGATTACAGGCTTCTGCGTCTCCGCATACGGCGCGATTGTACAGGACTTCATCCCCGTCTGGGTGGGCGAAGAATACCTGATGGACACAGGGACAGTGGCGGCGGTGCTGTTCACGTTCTACCTGAGCACCATCGTCGCGCCTGTGTGGATGTACCGCGAAACGCTGGGACTTTTTCGGCAAATGAAGTATGTTATGTTTATGACGGCGCTGGTCAACATCCTGCTGTCCATCCTGCTGGGGCACTTCTTCGGCGTGGCGGGCATCATCGGCGCAACAGGGCTGGCGCGGCTCTGCACCATCTTCTGGTATGAGCCGAAAGTGCTGTTCCATCGCACCTTCGGGCGCAGCGCTGCCGCGTATTTCAAGGCGCAGGGAGGCTTGCTGCTGCTCAACGGCGCGGTGATGGCGCTGTCGCTGCTGCTGTGCGCGCGGATGGGGCATACGCTGATGTGGATTATCATCAAGGGCATCACCTGCGCGGCGGTGACGGCGCTCCTGTACACGCTGGCGCTGGGGCGGACGGCAGAATATCGCTGGATGCTTGAAAAAGGGCGGAGTTTCTTGCGCAAATGGAGGAAGAAGGCATGATCGATCAGGAAATGCAGCACTGCCGTAAAATTGTGCGTTTTGACCCTACCATTTCAACAGCGAATCAGGGAGATTTCATCATCCGCAACGCCTGCGAGCATGTGCTGCACGACTGCTTTCCTGTGCAGCTGTCCGTCGCCGTGCCGGTTCGGGACAGGCTGTCGAAAGTGTCGATGAAGCACGTCGGCAGTGCGGATTACGCATTTGTCTGCGGGACGAATCTGCTTTCCTCGGACATGCGCCGCCAAAGGATGTGGAATATCCGCCTGCGGGACGCGGTGATGATGCGCTGCGGCGATTTGCACAAGCGGGAGCTGCTGAATTTCCGCCTGATTCGTGAGAAATTTCAGCGCACGCATATCATTTTGCTGGGTGCGGGGTGGTATCAATACCAGGACGAGCCGACAGGATACACGAAGCGGATTCTAAAAGCGCTGCTGGATGGGCAGTACCTGCACGCGGTGCGCGACGAATACACGCGCCAGCGCCTGCTGAAGCTGGGCATCACGAACGTGCTGAATACGGCGTGCCCGACAATGTGGGGGCTGACAGACGACAAATGCGCGCAGATTCCGACGCACAAGGCGGAGCGCGTCGTGACAACGCTGACGGACTACCGCAGCAGCCCGGAGCAGGATGCGCAGATGCTGACCATGCTGCAAAAGCACTATCGCGAGGTGTATGTGTGGCTGCAAGCAGTTGAGGACTACGCCTGCCTGCGCCAAATGGATGCGCACGTGACGCAGAATTTGCACCTGATTCAGCCGAATCTGCGAGATTACACAGCGCTTTTGGCATCAGGCGGGATTGACTACGTTGGCACGCGGCTGCACGGCGGCATCCACGCAATGAACATGGGCTGCCGAAGCCTGATTCTGGCGGTAGACAACCGCGCAAGTGAAATCGCGAAGGACACGAATCTGCCCGTCCTGCCCCGCGGCGGGAATTTGGATGTGCTGGAGGAGCGCATCTGTTCCGCATGGGAGACGCAAATTGATTTGCCGACCACGGCAATTCGGCAATGGAAAAATCAGTTCCGCGAGACAGATGCAGAGAAAGTGCCTTGATTTTCGTATAAAATGCGGCTTTCTGCGCGGTAAGTATTGACAGCCGACTTGTAATTTGTTACAATATAGCTGGAATTGGGAAAGAGATTGCTATATCCACCGGGAGCACTGCGGCTCGCCGCGAAAAGAAAGATGGAAAGCAGCAATCGCTTGCCATTGGCACAACCATACGTCGTGCCGGAAGATTGCACGGAACAAGGAGTGAGGACGATGAAGGACAAAAAGTGGATGCGAAAGGCATTGTCTTTCCTGCTGGCTGTATTCATGGTGACGGGCAGTATGGGAACAGTGCTGACGGCGGCTGCAGAAGAGCCGGAAACTCCGCCGACGGAAACGGTTGAGGTCGTGCCGACGGAAGCACCGGAAGCAACGGATGTTCCTGAGGTAACGGAAATCCCCGAAGTGACGGATGTTCCCCAAGCAACGGAAGCGCCCGAAGCGACGGATGTTCCCGAAGCAACGGGAACCCCCGAAGTGACGGATGTTCCCCAAGCAACGGAAGCGCCCGAAGCGACGGATGTTCCCGAAGCAACGGGAACCCCCGAAGTGACGGATGTTCCCCAAGCAACGGAAGCGCCCGAAGCGACGGATGTTCCCGAAGCAACGGAAATCCCCGAAACAACGGAAGCGCCCGAAATCGTGGACGAAGCAGCCGTAGATTACAGCCGCTCCGTGCTGGATAACGAGTTCTTTGACTCCGGCTTTGCCGCGACGTTCAGCAGCGCACAGCTGTACCTGAATCCGACGGGCGATGAGCTGGTTGGTCGTGTAACCGGCGTAGTGTATGTGACGCATCGTCCGCAGAAGGGTCAGCTGAATGAACGGATTTCCGTCTGCGTGTATGACCAGACGGCTGGCGTTGCATATGGCTATCTGGCGGCGGATGCAGTGCATCCCGTGCCGGAAGAGGGCATTGAGAATCAGCGTCACACCGGTGTTTTCGCGAGCGGCGTGGAAATGCCCAGTGCCCTGCTGGTGCTTGCGGCTGCGACGGAAGAACCTGTGCCGACCCCTGCACCCACGCCCGTGCCGACGGAAGAGCCCGTTGTCGTGCCGACCGAAGAACCTGTTGTCGTGCCGACCGAAGAGCCCGCTGTTGAGCCGACCGAGGAACCCGTTGTTGAGCCGACGGAAGAGCCCGCTGTTGAGCCGACCGAAGAGCCCGCTGTCGTGCCGACCGAGGAACCCGTTGTTGTGCCGACCGAAGAACCCGTTGTTGAGCCGACCGAGGAACCCGCTGTCGTGCCGACCGAGGAACCTGCAGTCGTGCCGACCGAGGAACCCGCTGTTGAGCCGACCGAAGAGCCCGCTGTTGAGCCGACCGAAGAGCCTGTTGTCGTGCCGACCGAGGAACCCGCGTCGACCCCCGCGCCTACGGACGTGCCGGATGACCTCGAAAACATCGACCGCGCGGATGTGATTATTCCGGGCAAACCGACGTTCGAAATGGACAAGGCGACGGCGGAGTTGGGCGAGAATATCACCTTCACCATCCACACAAAGAACGCCACCAAAATTTTGATGTACATTGACGGCAGCGTCAACCGCTACATCTACGACGTGCCCACCGACACGTCGACGCTTACCATGTCCTTCTCCTCGATGGGGAGCAAGGGGGGCAAGCGCACCATCGCGTTCCAAGCCTACAACGGCAATACGCCCGGCGAAAAGTCCGCTGAACAAACGATTACGCTGACAAAGCCGTCTGTCAAGCCGCAGGTAACGGTAAAGAATATCGACAAGACGACCGTGGGTCTGGGCGAGAACATCACCTTCACCCTGCGCATCAAGAACGCCACGAAGGTGCTGATGTACATCGACG
>OBDM01000027.1_pt1 | contig 92763 bp, 102 predicted proteins | sample 1518281 | NCBI WGS metagenome assembly OBDM01 (sample SAMN01760942, study PRJEB22395) | human gut metagenome | reverse complement strand
GCCTGTACCGTGACAACAGCCGTTTCTGCGGCAGCCGCAATCCTTTCTTGGATGCTTTGCGATGTAATTAAAAACAAAAAGCCTACACTTATCGGTGCAAGCACAGGTATGGTTGCAGGTCTTGTAGGCATTACTCCGGGCGCAGGTTTTGTTCCGATTTGGGCGGCAGTAATTATAGGTCTTACAACAAGCCCTGTTTGCTACCTTATGATTTCATTCGGTAAAAAGAAATTCGGCTTTGACGACGCACTCGACGCATTCAGCTGTCACGGTACAGGCGGTATCTGGGGCGGACTTCTTACAGGTGTGTTCTCAAGCACAGCTATTAACGCAGACGCAGGCAACGGACTTATCTACGGTGAGTTTGCTCAGTTCGGCGCACAGGCTTTAGGTATTGTAATTACACTTGTAATTGCAGTTGCAGGTACACTTATCTGTTACGGCTTAACAAGAATTCTTACAGGTAAAATCAGAGTAAGCAAGCGTGACGAAATGCTCGGACTTGATATTACACAGCACGGTGAATCTGCTTACCCGTCATTTAACGGTCTTGATAATTAACGGAGGATTAACATATGGATAACAATAACGAAGTTCAGCTTATTAAAATAGAGGCTGTTGTAAGAGAGGAAATGTTCCTCGATGTAAAAAAAGCGTTAATGGATATAGGCGTAAACGGAATCACAGCCTATCAGGTTGTAGGCTGCGGTATTCAAAGAGGTATGTCCGAATATGTAAGAGGTCAAAAAGTAGATGTGCAGGTATTGCCTAAAATCAAGTTTGAAATAGTTGTTTCATCAGAAGAATGGGAAGCAAAAACCATAGAAGCTATTAAAAAGACTGCGTTTACAGGCAATCCGGGTGACGGTAAAATCTTTACTTACTACTTAAAGCAGGCGGTAAAAATCCGTACAGGCGAAACCGGCTACGATGCAATTCAAACTCCTAATTTTGACGATTAATAAAAGTAAGTTATGTTGGTTTAAAAATCTTTCTAATTTATATTTTCAAAATAAAAGTGCGGTAACTGCGGTTATTGCGCTTTTGTTTTTGTAAAAATTTTAAAATCGTTAAATACACCGAAAAAATATTATTGAAAAATCGGCAAACATCATAGCAAAGTCCTGTTTATTACCCAGCCGGTACTGTATAATTTAATTATAACAAACCTAAATTGCCAAAGTGAAGTTCGGATTTTTGAGGAAAAAACGAGAAATACCACGGGTTCACCTTGACAAAACGAGATTTCAATCTGTCTGCTTTGCCATGCAAAAAAGACAGTGAGATATATTAAATTTCGGATTTTTGAGGGTATATATCCTCTTAAAAGCCACATAAAGCCGCTTATTTGGCTTTTTGTTGTGAAAAGGGTATATTTACCCTAACTTCACTTTGTCATTTAAGCTAATTATAACAAAGCCCCAAATAAACTTAAGGAGTTGTACAAATGCCTGACGCTGATTTATATGTTAATGTCTGCATTTTCGTAATTATAAGCTACGCTATGCGTTATCCCGTAAAGTCAATATTGTTCAAAAAGCCCCAATCTCAACAAAAAAATAAGAAACGAAATGCGGCAACAAGGCATACATCACGCAGAAAAGCTGCGTAAAAAATAACAAGACAGCTTAGTATATAGGCTGTCTTGTTTGTGCTTATTCAGTTGTTTTTTGCTTACGGGCAACTGCCTCGCAAAGTGCAATAAAAATAATAAAAAGCGGTGTTGTAATCGGTTGAGCAAGGTTTACCACAGCCTGCACGGCATAGCTGATAACAGATACCGCAAAAGCAATTGCAATCGGATTTTTACTTGCGGATTTAATCGCACCTTTCAGCGCTCCGAAAATTATCGAAAGGTAAGAAGCAAGTCCGAAAATTCCCGTAGTAATAAGGTAATTTATGTATTCGTTGTGGGCACAGTTTGTGGAGCTGTCACCGTAATGTTTAAGCCCCTCAAAATACGGTTCAAACACTGTGGCAAAGGTGTCAGGTCCGCATCCGAAAAGTTTGTTGTAAAGAGAAAAATCTCCGAATATATAGAAAGACCTTATCCACATATAGCCACGGTGAGTGCCCCAGCTGTCATTGAATCGAAGAAAGCTTTTAAGAAAGCCGAGGTCGGTTTTTGTGTCTATCACGCTGAAATAATACACCGCAAAAAACATTGCACAAACAGAAAGAACAAAAATACTTCCTATTATAATAGGTATAGCAATCGGCATGGTTTTGTATGGAAATCTATAAGCCGCAAGGTACAAAAGCGCAGTAATAACAGCAAATACGGCTATTACCGCCCATATTACATTTGAATATACAAGCAGACTTTGAAATTCAGAAATTCCCTTTGATTTGTCGCCCATAAAATACGAAAACAATCGAAGTGCTTTTCCGCTCAAAAGCATAATTGTTGTTGCAAGGAAAAATCTATTAAGCCCTGCAACCTTTCGTGAAAACCATACAAGCAGTACGGCAAATACTGCCCCAAGTCCCAAAATGCCCGAATAGCTGTCGGCTGTCATCAGCGCCATATAGCCGAATGCTGAAGATATATAATAGATAATGCGGTGGTTGCGCTTGTTGCTCAATACAGAAAAGGCAATGGTAACAGGCATTACAACGCAGATAAAACTTGACATAAGGTTTTTGTTGCCAATTGTGGAGGTAAAGTTTGTGATTGTCTGCTCATCTGTAAGGCTTGCAAACATTCCAAGCGGATCTATGTAAAAACAGTTGAGAATATCAAGCAGATATATTGCAATTGAACAACCTGCAAGGGCAACAAAGACATAGTTTTTAAAACAAAAAAATCTGGTAATTAAAAAATAAACCACCGCATAAAAAATCATCAGCAATAAACCGTTGTTCCTTCCGCTAAGACCCAAGAAAGCATCAGCAGGATCTTGAGAAAAAACAGTGGATACGGTGCATACCAAAATGAATGCACCAAATGCATAGTCCGTAAACGATAACTTTTTGTACCAAGGCACGGATTCGGCTTTGTCTTTTGTTCCGCTTTGCGAATCGGAATTAGTGATTGCAACAGCGCCAATCATCAAAACAAGCACCGCAGTGACAACAAGAAAAAAATAATATTTGTCGTGTCTTATATTATAGTAGTAATCCGTGTAAAATAGGGGAAAGAGCGTAAACATCGCAAGCAAAAAGAAGTTGACAAACTTGCTTTTTACAGAATATTTATCCTCGATCAACCCGTTTGAGATTTTTAATTTTGTATTGTCAGACATATAAAACCGCCCTTCAAAGTAATATATTTAATCAGTGTAATCATATTTTATACCCCATAACAGCGTATGTCAATTAAAGAAAAATAAAAATCACGAAAGTTTCAAAAAAATTAAAAATAATTGTTGACAAATCAAATTTTATGTTATATAATAATGAAGCTGACTTGTTGAGGCGACAAAAATTAAATAATTTCGAGGTGTAGCTCAGTTTGGTAGAGTGCTTGGTTTGGGACCAAGATGCCGCAGGTTCAAGTCCTGTCACCTCGACCAAAAAAGGTGGTTTTTAACCGCCTTTTATTTTTTGCCAAAATTACTTAAAATGCCTTAAAAATGGCTTAAACACTGGGGTTATGAGCTGTTGCTCAGTTAATTTGAGTAAATTTGAAAACACTTGAATTAAGATAAAGTGCTGTCAAAATTGCTGTCAATCGCAGTCAAAAGTGCTGTCAAAAACGCAGTCAGTAAGCGGCTTAATGAACACTCAAAATTTCAAAAGTGCAGTCATTTTTAAAAATTGCACGCAAAATACTAAAAACAGCCTAAATTCGCTTATCGTTTGTCCGACTGAAAAAATATTTTTGGAGGTCAACATTATGACAAATACTAAAATTACTTACTCTCAACAAGGCGACTATCTTTTACCAGACCTAAAACTCCCCCAACAATCGAAATGCGAAATCGGCGTTTTCGGACTGCGGCATAAAAATTATTTGCTCCGATACCACAAGATAAGATATTATAATCTGCTGACTTCAGGCAAACTTGTGGAGTATCTATCCGATATTGATAATCAGGCGAATGAACTGTTTACAACGCTTATAAAGCAACTATCCGAAAAAGAAAATGTGACCGAACAGCTAAAAGCTGAAAACCAAGCAGAATGGATACGCAGGATGAACTCAATCCGCAACAGAGCATTGGAAATTGTCAACAAAGAATTGATTTACAAATAAGCCAATATAAATCGTCATAATTTGAAATGTCATAAAATTATCGACTTACTTCTATTGAAAAGTCATTGATATTGTGCTATAATTCTATTGAAAAGTCAGATTTGAGGTGATTGCGTGTTATTCCGAAAGATTGAAACGTTGATAGAAGAACATCTGAAAAGCGATACCAAGAAGATTTTGCTGATTGACGGAGCTCGTCAGGTCGGCAAAACATACATCATCCGTTATGTGGGGCAAAAGTTGTTTGAAAACTTTATTGAGCTGAATATGGTGGAGGATTCGCTGGGTGAACGCCTTTTCGCCGAGGTAAAGACTGTTGACGATTTTTATCTTCAGGTCAGTATGCTTGCGGGTAATAAGATGAAACAGGAAGAAAATACGCTGATTTTTATTGATGAAATTCAGGCGTATCCTCATCTGCTCACGCTTTTGAAATTTCTTTCTCAAGACGGAAAGTTTACCTTTATTGCAAGCGGCTCACTGCTGGGTGTCACATTGTCGCAGACGACCTCAATCCCTATGGGTAGCATCCGCAAGGTACGGATGTTTCCGCTGGATTTTGAAGAATTCCTCTATGCAAACGGACTTAATGAATTTGCCATATCGGCAATGCGTAAAAAGTTTGAGTGTGAAGAATCACTTGATGAGCCTACACACAATAAAATGATGGACTTGTTCCGAAAGTATTTGCTTGTGGGCGGTCTTCCGGACGCTGTGAACTCGTATCTGAATGACCATAACATTCAGCTTGTCCGTGACATTCAAAGCGAAATTCACAACTATTATGCCGCTGACGCTTCCAAGTATGACGAGGAGGAAAAACTGAAAATCCGGCGCATTTATGACCTTATTCCGTCCAATATGGAAAACAAGAAAAAGCGTGTGGTGGCGCAAAACATTGAAAATAAAAGAGGCAAAACATTCGGCGATTACAGCGATGAATTTGAGTACCTCATAAGTGCCGGTATTGCTCTGAATGTTCAGGCAATCTCCAATCCGGTTTTTCCGCTGATTGAATCCACCGGAAAAAACCTGCTGAAGCTGTATCTGAACGATGTGGGAATTCTCACGGGAATTTTGTACGGAAACAATATCCGTGCTGTTTTAGATGATGAAAAGAGCGTTAATCTCGGTTCAGTCTATGAAAGCGTTGTCGCTAGCGAGCTAATTGCTCACGGCTATAAGCTGTTCTATTACGATAACCGCAGTAAGGGTGAGGTTGACTATCTTATTGATGATTACAACAGCCTGTCCGCCGTGCCTATAGAGGTAAAGTCCGGCAAGGATTACACCGTTCACAGTGCGCTGAACACCTTTGTTCAGAATGAGGATTATCATATCAAAAAGGCTTATGTCCTCTCAAACGAAAGAACCGTTACGCACAACGGAAAGATAACATATCTCCCGATTTATTATATTATGTTTTTTCAAAACACACCCAATACAAAAGACCTGAATTTTTAAAATTGCAATTAACAAAAACCTCCTTTAGTGCAATAAACGCATTGAAGGAGGTTTTACTATATTGTTTGAGTAAAAAGTTGATATAAACTGGATACAAGGCTATTGTCGCTTTGTCAGGGTTAACATTAGAATAAAATCGTTCTTTCGGCATTTGAAGACATCCTCAGATAAGATATTTAATACAATACCATGAAGTGGTGCTTGAAAAATTATTCACTACAAGTTAATTCTATTCCCATCTCGTAGGCAAATACTCAACAATACAGGCATATAGGTAAATCTACTCACGTGTCTGTTTTTATTTTGCTTATTTGACAATACTACTTATAAAACGCTTTTAGCTTTTAGGTCTGAAATTACCAAATCAATTGGTACAAATCCTTGTTTTATAGAAGTATTATCCTCATCTTCAGAAGAACATCCTCCTTTAATAATGCCAATAACTTGGTGATTTGTATTCAAAACTATACCGCCGCTTGCTCCGTGCACAATTCTTCCGCTTACTTTATAAAAAGGTGCTCCAAACAATTTTGTTTTTCCTGTAATTTTGCATTCTTCTTTTGTAATTGTATCACCTTTAATGTAATTCGGAAATCCAGCGATGACAACAGTATCTCCGATTTTTAAATTTGAACTGTTTCCCATAGATAAAGATGCAACATTAGCAATTGATATATTATACAATGCATAGTCTATTATTTTATCAGCAGATACCTGATTTATATCTGCGCTAATTGGAGATATTACGGCTTTGACATCATTTTGCCACAAATAATAGAAGTCTTTGTCTTCTGTTACATGATAAGAAGTAAATAAGCCATAACCAGGAACATAGAATCCAGAACCTTGTTTCATCTCATCAGTACTTTGCAAAACAAAAACATTTTTATTAATAATTTCATTCATTTGATTAAAGTAAGTAAGGTCAAATATATTTTTTGAAAAAACTTTGTTAGCTTCTAAAGCTAATGAATAGAAAGTAAAACTATGTTCACCTTTAATTTGTTTTATAAAATGAATTTTACCAATCAACACAGATTTGTACCATTCTTCAATTAATGGCTGCTTTTTGGGATCGCTCCTAAATGAAATAATATTCCTGTTTTTACAATATCCTTTATCAATATACTTCAATGCTTCAATATATATTCCGTTCTGAATACAATTATGTAATAGAGCTCTAATGTTTTTATAATACTCGCGTTTAACGTTTGGAAATTTATTTACTATTACTCCGGTAACCTCTTGTCGTAAATTTTTTGTTCGAAATGTTATTTTTTCATCGTTTACAATTAAACTGTTTTTATCAAGAACCTTTTTTAACGAATCATCCAACAGAATTTTATCTCCAACCTTTGATATTATATTATCGCTAATGCACCGATTGTACGATGAAAAAGTTATATCATCTGCATATCTTGTATAGACAAGTCTATACTTTTTGGCGTATTGCATTAATTGATTATCTAAAGGGACACATAACATATTAGTTAAAACCGGGGAGGTGGGTGCTCCCTGCGGTAAAATACCGTTCAAACAGGCAATTTGAGCTATTGTTGTCGCAGCTTCTTTTCCTATTGAATATGGCTTGGAACATAGCAGTCCAACGACTCTTCCAAAATGAAACTGACTAAAAAAGTCTTTTAGATCTATATTCAAAATTTCAGCTTTTTTAGTGTGTTGCAAGGCGTTTCCAAGGATAGTCTTATTTTTTATAAACCCGTATGCACATATTTTCGGCTTGTACATTAGGTTTAGTATATATGCTAATTTACGTTGAATATTACGCAATTTTTTAGATGGTGCAAATATTTGTCTTGTTCCACCATTCTTTTTAGAAATAAAGAAAGATTTATACATGTTTTCAGGTCGTAAAACGAACAAAAAATATCTCAAACTTTTTTCATCTATCTCTAACATATCAGCTATATCGGTTCGTGTTTTTGCTATGATAAATAGTTCTTTAATTTCATTATCGCTTCTTTTAAACATAATCTACCTCAAAAAGATGAAGATATACAGGGAAACTCTACCTTCTGCGACATATACAGAATAATAAAGGCGTGTATACGAGGACAACGCAAAAGCGATCACGCAGCATATGCCTCACACATTAAAAACTCCGTTGCGTAACGCTAACGAAAAACAGAGACCCTGAATATCTTCGAAAGTATTATATCATTTTAGCACATTGAATACAATGTTTAATTTGAAACAATTATATGAACATTGTATGTAACATTTTGAATAGTTTTCTGTCCTTCCAAAGAATATAAATTATTTCTATTTGTTGTTTTATTAAAAGGGTCATAAACAAAAACAATAAGATCCTTTAGCTCATTCCAAGCTGCATAATCGATAAAATCTATTTTTAATTGTTTAATAAAGTCTTTTTCGTCTTTATCTTTTGCCTTGATCATTTTTAATTCAATGTCAATACCTTCATTTTCTATCATCAAGTCAACTTTAGAATTAGTGCCGCCGATTTTAAAATGTGGATTTTCAAATTCAAGATTTATAAATATACTTCTCAAAATTAAGTAGGATAAATCTTGCACATCATATTCATCATTAATTTCAAAAACAGTATGATTTTTTCTTCGATTATTTGTTAGATGCTTTATAGCATCTTGAAAATTATAAAATATATTTTTTATTAGTTCGACGGATGACATATTATTATATTTAAATGCCGTAAACTTTCTTGAAAGTTTATCGTACATTGCAATGTCAATTGCATCAGCATTGTTGTTATTTACTAATAAATCAAAAACTTTATTCTCGTCATCTTTAGAAAGTTTGGAAGATTTAAAAAGCAAGTTTAACAAGAAGTGATATGGGTCATCCTCAAATTCATCATATGTATTACGTAATCGGTCGTCATAATTCTTAAAAATCAGACTAAGTGCAAATTTGTTTTTTAGAGAAAAGGAGTTAAACTTCTCGTCAATTTCCTTTATTTGAATTTCCGGAGATGCCAAATGTATTCCGATGAAGCAATAAATATTGTTGCTGTAATCGATTCCTTTTACAGGAGGACGATTAATTACTTTTCTAACCAAATTCTCACTCTCTTTTATATTAGAATACCCTTTGAATGCAATTTGATTTTGTCCAGTAAAATTATCTGCATTGAAATTTTCCATAGAATATCCTAAATAGTAATGCAAGAACATTGAGTCAAGGGAGCAAGTTTGCAATATATCATCTTTTTTCGCAGTTATCACAGAAACCATAATTTCTCTGTCACCCCTTTTACTCTTAATTTATCATAATCCCATTTTTTAACTATTTTTAATTTCTCTATTAAGTTGGCCATAATTGAAGGATACAAAATAGTTATGGGCTTTTTTGAAGGCATAAAACTTCTTTCGGAAAGATGTGAAAAGAAGAATACCTGTTGAGAAATATAATAAATATCTTTAAAACTAGATCGTTTATCTATTGATATTTTGAGCGGAATAGGACTTTTATCATTTACAATCATTAAGCTCTCTAAAGCATTAAGTCGTATGTATTGTCCTTTTCTTAAGTCATTCTTACCGTCGTTAAAGTATACTCTGAAATTATGTCCGTAGTTTAAATGCACAAACGCATACGAGATGTTAATGTGCTTATACCGTTCAAGAACTTTTTCTAAAGCACGAATCTCTCTGCTTTTTCCAACAGATTTGTATATGTGAAATATTAAATGAACATCAGATTCTCCCAACAATAATGTCTCAAACAATTGACTTATTAGCTTCTCTAATTCCTCAGGATAATTGTTTATTTCAACAATAGGATTACACGCTCCTGCTAAATATACACCTGAATTGTCGAAAACATTTGCTATACTGATAACTTGTTGATTATTATAATTCACAGTTGAGCCAATGCCGATAATAAGTTCCCGCTTGGTAGTATCTTTCTTTTCAATTCCCCAAGCAGTACCTCCAAGTTTAGCATAAATATTTAACGATATGTTTCCTAATATAAAATCATTAGGGTGCTTTAATGTTTCAATGCATATACATTGAGTAGGAACTTCTTGTCCAATCAGTTTAGCTTTACAGTAATAGTATGGCGATAAAGCAGGTTTCATATAACGGTAATCTTTTTTTATAACAAGAATAACAAGATCGGAATTTTTAGCGTTTAAATCAAGTATTGCTTCTCCGAAAGATTGCACACTTTCTTTTTCCACCCAGCTGTATTCATATTTTAAATCTAATCTGAACATTTTTTTGATTTTTGTGGCTAACTGTTTAGTGAATACATTAAGTGTCCCCTCGTATTCCTTAGAAGCAACTAATGTAATGGTTCTCACTGTATCATTAGATACAGCTGTGTAAGGACCTACTTTTTCTAACGCTACGCTTGGCAAACCACTAATAACTTGATCGTTTGCATAGTATTTTTTAGGGGCTGCAATTATTTCGTTTTCAAACACCTTATCATAAGGAAAATAATTGTTAACACAATTTGTGATTTTAATATTTCCATACAATTGGCCTATAAGTCCTTTTTGTAACCAACTAATAACTTTTTTAGTGAAAGAAAACTGTTTGGCTTTGTTCTCCGCATCTAATTTAATCTTATCCAATTTATGTGATAAACCTCTAGCCTCTTTGTATCTGGTTAATGCACGAGTGTTTGCAGCAACTGTTCCAGATTTATTCTCAAATAAACCTCCACAGTCAATATTGTGATTAGCAAAATCTCTTTGAGTCCAATTAAAGCAGTAATCTAAATTTGAACTTACAGAAAAACCAAAGTGTATTTTGTCATCTTGTCGAAAGAAATATGTGGATACCTTTGCACATTGAAACACACAAAGCGCATCATCTTTATAAATCGGTGACTTCTTCTTTGCAACTAAATTATGAGAATATTTTTCATAGTAAAGATCATATGCCTCTGTTGTCTTGAATAAATCATAGATTCTATTTTCCAACATTTTGCTTACTACGCTAGGATACTCAGTTGGATTAATATTAACTTTTACGGTAGAAAGACTTTCTGCTAAAACATTATCAGAGTTTTTAAGAGACCAAAAATATATTACATTTCCTGATCTATAAAAGCAGATATCTTTATATTCTTTTCTTAGACTGGATAGTTGTTCATGATTAATGTAGTCGAAAGAAAACACGTCCGTATCACTATCTGTTAATGAACAAAAACAATAATTAAGATACAAACCACTCATTTGAAAACCTCCGTATTATATATTTTAGATACTCTCCTGTACAAGTGCTAGTTTGTTAATAGATTCGTGTACTCTCACTAGAGAGTCGTAGATAGCTAAATCATCTTTTGAATTACAAGTGTGCAAAGATTTCTCATCAATAACGCCTGCACTTTCACCTGTAATTTTTGCAAGCTGTTCTTTATCAGCTACGGCTACTACAGCCTGAAACGTAGCGTTGCTTTGTACCTTTTTGAGGTTTATGATAAGCCTGTCAAAAGAAGCCGAAGCCGACAAGTTCACTAATTGTCGCTGGTATCATCACTTTAATAAATTTCAAAAAGCATCCTAACACTTTTCAATAGGATTAGACCATACAACAATTACGCCAATTGATTTTTGAGGGTACTAAAACCGTATCAGGAATCAGCTAATGTTTACATATTTTTTATCGTCCCAAATAATAATGGGCCAAAATTTGCTGACATACTCCAAAGAATTTTCAGTATGGTATTTTGCATTCATTTTTATATTTTTTGAGAAAATTTTATTCACCTCGTATTTATAGTTTCCTCAATAATTTCATCGATTTTTGCACGAAGTTCAGAAATTTCTGATTTTATTTTATCTTGCTTCTTAATTTGAAGTTTAATTTCATTTACAATACATTGTTGTTCTTCAATTGGGATATCAATCATTGGGAATTCTTGAATAACAATAGGAAAAATATTTTGATTTTGCAAACCTTTTTTATATATTTCAATAAGATACTGAAAATAAGAACTTCTAAAATAATAATACGCAAACTCTGGGTTACACTTATTCTTATCAATTCTAACTCTCATAGTGAAATCCGCAAAAATCCCATCAAAATCATCTTTTACAAAAGCAGTTTTACCTATTGCCACTCCAGATCGTGCAATGATAATATCTCCGGGTTTAACAGATTTATTAATATTGTCCTTATAATAAGACTCGGATATCAATTGGCTATCATCCAATTCGATTTCTAATGTTTTTATAGTCGCCATCGAAATGTAATAAGCGTTTCCGTTTTCATCAAAATCTCTCGGGGAAATGCTGGCTCCAAGAGTGATAGGTTCAGATATAAAATGCTTTATTTTCTTATCAGTTATAGCATTAAGTTGTTCCATAACAAAAGCGCCTGCATTACGATGAAACTTTGCACTAAATCTAAGGTCGGGATTGTTGGAAAAATCCGATTGCTTACAATCAAATTGCTTGATTTTTTTCAATTTTGAAAATTTAGTATAATCAAATACGAATCTTTGAGAAAATACATTATCAATAATTATCGATTCATTAAGCAGTTGCTTTTTTAATTCTCTAACTCTTTCTTCAATACTATCAATTTTAGATTTGATTAATTTTTGATTTTTGAATAGTAAATCTATCATTATTTTATCAAATTTAAGCAATTTAAGATCGTTTTCATTTAAAGTTGGATAACCCTTTCCTTGTCTTGAAATAGCAATTAAACTATCATAAAAGCTACTTCGGAAACAATAATATAGAATTTCAGGCATCATTTTTGCTCTTAAGTGAATAAAGGCAGAGGTAAAATAAATATCTTCATTTTCTTTTGTTATGCGAACATATTTCTTAAGGTTCGGGCGTATTTTAGATATTAGTATATCGTCTTCTTGTACTGATATTATATCTCCTTTTTCTATTTTTTTATAGTAGTTCTCTTGTAGCAAATTTCGTTCTTCAAAGTTTAATATTTGAGGAAAAACATCACCATTCTTGTCTATATCACTTATTTCACAATAGCGAAATTGTTGATTTAATTGACTAAGTGCTATTTTCGATTTGGGTACAATTTCAAATAATTCGCTAAATGAATATATCAAACCATTGAGTTTGGTTTTATATTTATGATAGTCATAGTCTTGACGTAACGTTTTTTCAGCACTAATAGTTGAAATATCTATTGTTTGAATGTTCATATTCATTACCTCAATCCCAATGCAATGCACGCATATAATCAAGTATTGTATCATTAACCCCATCATCAATTAAGATTCTGCCATTGAAATCTGTTCTAAATAATTCATTAGGCATTTGTTTTTCGCCACGTTTTGTACGTTTGTATCCCACGTTGTCAGCCTCAGCCATAAAGATAGAGTAATCAGATTTAGAAGCAACTTCTCCAAAAACCCACCAAGTATTAACAAACCCAAAACTATCCTTAGTATCTTTGTCATACTTACAGAGTTCTTCAAGTTCTGAATAATATTTTGAAATCAATTCAAAACTTGATAAACCGTCATCACGAATTGTGATATACGATTTCAGCATTCTTCTAATAATATCTTTCTCTTCATCAGGTGTAAGAGCTTTTACCGACGGTAGTTTTGATTTTTGCTTTTTACCATCAAAGACAGCAATAAGATTTTCAACTCTAACTTTTAATTTTTGCCAATCACTGCTTGCTTCTTCCCATAGTGTATTCCATTCTTTAACTTCGGCCTTTGTCTTTTTCTGAGCAAACAAAATGCTGGTTTTAGTGGAAGTATATGGTTCAAAGGCGAGCTGAGGTAATGATACTACCGCTTTAATTTTGAAATATTTATATAGGAACAAACGGATATACTTATTTTCTGTGGTATCAAACACACTTTCAGGAAGAACTGCAGCTAAACGGCCGTTTTCTCTAAGTAATTGATACCAGCGTTCGATGAAAAGGTTTTCTGAGTTTTTCTTTGCACCAAACATAAAATCTTTTTTAACAGTCTTTTTTGTATCATTGTCAAGCTCAACGCTAAAAGGAGGGTTTGTAAGAATTAAATCAAATTGCCCATTGACCTCCCTGTTTTGATATAAAGCATCTTCATCACTACCTTTCATAGCATTTGGCGCAGTTTCTTTTTCGTACTTTGAAAACGGAAGCAAACCGTCCTTAACAAAAATATTTGTAGAACCGTCTCCGTGAAGAATCATATTAACTTTAGTTGCAGTTCCAAGATTAAAATTAATTTCTGAGCCATAAATGTATGTTTGAGCCCATTTGTTTTCACGATGATCCGGATAGAACCAATCAGAAAGCACCTTATCTTTTACAGCTCTGGCTGTTCCGAGTTCTGCATTATACCCATTAGCGTTTCTATTGCGATATTTCATATTCTCTGTAATAAATTTCATATATTCGATAAGAAAAGTTCCGCTTCCTGCAGAAGGATCTATCATATATGGGATTTCTTTGTCCTCTTTAATGCGTTTGATTGCTAATTTATCAGTTTGCAAAGCATAAAGCATAAAACGGACAATATTAATATGTGTAAAGAATTGTCCTTTGCTTTGCTTGAAACCATTGCGAATGATTCCCTCGAAGAAATCACCTAAAATATCCTTTCCGCTAAGGCTGTTTTTTCCATCAACAAAGGAAAGCCCTTCTAACTTTTGTACTGCATATTTAAGCTTAGTTAAAGAAAACTTCTTTGTGTCTATTACATAAGATTTTTTTAGTTCGTTTTCATCAAGTATATACAATTTAGATTTAAGAGCACGGCGATAAAGTTCATTTATCCTTTCAAAGAGCTGTTCATTTGTTTCAAATTCTTCATCTCCATCTTTGGCAAAGGTCATAGATTGGAAATCATATGTATCGCCATCTTCTTTCTCATCTTCATCTTGAATTTTTGCAAGAATTAGATTGGTTAAAGATGCAAACACTTCATTATCATCTGTGCCGCCTCCGCCCCATAAAACATTGTGTAAATCAGACTGCAGCTGATTCAACATTTCATTGGTAAAATCTGTTTCGAGGTCTTTTACTGATGATTTCACATAAGGTGTCTTTTGTGCTTTGCCATAACGAGCAGGAATAGTATTGGTATAGTCACGGGAAGTCACCCAATCCGCGAAAGAAGAATGTTTTTTATTATCTATGATAATACATTCATCTGTTATCGAGCCTGTTGCATCGTTAGTAGTATATAGGACTAAGTATTTAACATCATGCCCTTCAGTTCGCTCCATGCCTGCTAACTTAAAAAGTTGTTCTTCAATAACACTATCCTTATCTATGGTTGCATATTCCTCTTGGTTTTTAACTTCAATAAACAAGAATGCATCACCATTTGCATCTCTTACAATTACATCAATGCGACTTGTTATTGTGTGAGGACGACCGGCAGTATACTCATGTTCAATTTCAATTTTTTCGGGAGCATAACCGAGTTCGTTAACTAATTTTGTTAATAAAAAAGCACGACAAAGTTCTTCAGGCTTAGCTTCTGTGCGTTTTTGACACTGAACGATTCTGTCATATTCAAGTTTTTCTGCAGCAAGATCAAGTTTAGGTACAACCTTAATCGGATGAGAATCAATGTATTGTTTAATTAATGTGTTATTCAAAGTTGAGAACCCTCCTGATTAGTTAGCTCAAGTTATTGACAATTCTCAGTTGTCATTCTTATATCTGTTCCATGATTATGATGTCTAAAAACTCTGGCATGAATAATAAAAAAGATATAATATTTTCTTATATACTGCTTTTGCTTTGTAATGTTCCGCCCAAGCGAAAATGTTATTACGGCTGACACCTACATAATCGCAAATTCTTTTTTATTATCTGCTTATTCAATGTTGAAATCTACCAAACATCATATTGTTTCGTCGAATACAACTATACTATTGTACTATAGCATATTTTGATGTATAAATCAACGAATATTGGCGATTTATACCAAAAAAGAATGAAAATATCACTATTACAATTAGACAAAAACGGAGCTGTATGTCTTAACAACTCCGCACTAAAAATCTATAATTTATTTTTGTCCTGCAAATCACGGTATGCCTTTTTCGGGTAGCTAAAGAATTTTAATATTTCACCGATAGTGCAAAACTGCATAAACCTTTTAACTCAACACTTGCTGTAAGGCAGGTGTTATTTTTTTTAATTCATTTTTGAGAAATTTTTTTAGAACATGGGTTGAATTTCAGGCTCGCCCACTCCAAATAAGTAGAGGGATATATTTATTTGAATATCAAACGAAAACGGAAAATTCATTTTTTATAGCACAAAAAAATAAAAAACTTTTCAAAAATACCCTGACAAAACGCCTGTGTTTGTCCAAATAAGTGAGAGGGTATTTTGAAATTTTTTGAAAATACACCCCCTCCAAAATACTGATTTTGTCCATACAAGTGAAGGGGATAAAGAAATATATTTTTAATTTTCTTTATCAAATTCGAGAAAATTCATTAACAAATTATTTTCTAAGGAAGTGAATCTAAACAATGAAAAACGCTTATTTTCAATGTGTCAGTACTCGAAAGAGAGAAAGAAAAAAGTAAACCAAGGAAACCTATGACAAATCTTAGCGAGCAGACTGTTTGTATCCACAAGCGGATAAAACAGTAAAAGCTCGTTAGTGGATACCCCTAAAACCCCGTAAAAAATAAGAAAAGGAAGGTAACATATGAAATCCAAATTTATCAAACTGCCAAAGGCTCTCTTTGATGATGCATATATAGACTTGTCGTGCGGTGCAAAGCTGCTCTACTCGCTGTTGCTTGACCGCAGAATGCTTTCGGAGCAGAACAGTATGACTGACTCAAACGGCAGAGCCATTGTGTACTTCACAAACAATGAAGTCTGTCAAAAGCTGAAATGCAGTCATGACAAGGCTACGAAGCTTTTTCGTGAGCTTGAACGTTTCAAGCTTATACATAGGCTAAGGCAGGGCAAAGGCAAGCCTGACATTATTTATGTTGATAACTTTATTGACAGCGAAGAAGCCTCATTCAAGAGTGCGGAAAATACGCTTTGCAGAGTGCAAAAATTAAGTGTACCTGACTGCGGAAAATCAGCAGGAAATAAAACTGAAATTAATAATACCGATAGGAGTAATACCAATCTATCAATCGACTATGACGAGGTTGAGAATGAAATAAAATTCCAAATTGAATATGATGTACTGGCGGAGCGTGATTACGGCAGTGTGCTCGACGAAATTGTCAGACTTATGACAGACACTTACTGTTACGCAAGTGATACTGTTCGGATTAACAAACGGCAGATTCCCATACAGACTGTTCGCAAACGGCTGTCAATGGTAACCGCTGAGCATATTGAATATGTAATAAGCTCGCTTGAAAAGAATAAAAGTAAAATCAAAAATATGAGAGCCTATCTGCTTACGACTCTCTACAACTCAATTGACACTATGGAAACCGACTGCTTGTACGGTAATTAGGGAGGAAATCAAAATGGATGAAAAAATAAAATTTTTAGGCACAAAAGAAGTTGCCGAGGCACTCGGATGCAGTCTGCCGGCTGCCCGAAACATTATGATGAGGGCTGATTTCCCGTTGGTGAGAGTCGGCAAAAACTTCAAGGTCAGTGAGCAGGCTTTTATAGAATGGAGCAGCAAGCGCAGAGTATAAAATAAGGCGAAAATCTGTTGACGGCTTATCGCTTTTGGAGTATTATAAATTCAGTCGGATAACGATAAGCTGTCTTTAGGTTTTGAAAGGACGGATTACAATAAACGCTAAAGACACAAAGAAAAAACAAACCTACGGCAACGGCTCAATATATTTTGTAGAAAGCCGTCATCGCTTTGCAGGTCAGGTTTATTTGACAATCGACGGTGAAAAGGAACGCCGCACCGTTTACGGAAAAACAAAGAAAATCGTCAAGGACAAAATGCGTGAGCTGCAAATTCAGGCTCTCGCAGGCAACCTCGAAAAGCGCAACCGTAACAAGGTTGAGATAAAAACAATTCATCAGCTTGCCGAAAAGATGATAGAGGAACAGCTTGCCCTGAATGAAATCAGGCAGTCAACCTATGACCGCAAAATGGAAACTCTGAAAATGCTTTCCGATATTTCTGATAAGCAGCTTACGGAAGTCACCGAGGACGATATAGTCGGTTTTTTCAAGGTAAAGCTTGATTATTCCCAGTCGAGCATAAATAAGATGTATCAGCTTTTGGGAGCAGTATTTGTAAAAGCAATCAGCAAAAAGCTCATTGAGAGCAATCCTTTGAGCGACATCAAGTGCCCGAAATCGAGAAAAAAGCAAATCCCTGTCAGAGCCTTGACGGTTGACGAGCAGATAGGACTTTTGAATGTGCTGAAAACCGAGGACATACACTACGGTGACATAATGCTTTTGTCAATGTTCACGGGAATGCGAATCGGCGAGTGTTGTGCCCTTACGGCAGAGGATATTAACCTAACCGACAAAACAATAAATGTCAGTAAAACCGTATCAAGAGGCGAATTTGGAAACACCGTAATCAACGATACCAAAACCGCCGCAGGCACGAGAACGCTTTTTATCAGCGATGATGTTGCAGACTTTTTGAAAGAATGTTTAGGCGGCAGAAAAAGAGGTTTGCTGTTCACTTCAAGCAACGGCGGGCTTGTCACTTCAAACCAAGTCAACTATGTTTACTCAAATGTGATTAAGAATTACGACATTCTTGACAGCTCGGTGTACGGCAGGGTAGATTTACATTCACTCAGGCATACATACGCAACGAGGTGTATTGAAAGCGGAATGCCTGCAAAGGTGCTTCAAAAGCTTTTAGGACACACGGACATAAACATTACGCTGAATGTTTACTGCTCTGTATTTGAAAAGTTTAAAAACGAGCACCTTGCGATTGCTGACGAATATATGAAAGCAAACAACCTGCAAATCGCCTGAAAATGAAAAAATCGCTGTCAAAACCGCAGTCAATTGCGACTAAGTCAGCATTTAAGCCACTTATAAAGGTCACCTCGACCATAGAAAAACCGCACTATTAAGCCATTTTCAGGTGTTTTAGTGCGGTTTATTGTTTTTTATTATACACTTAAAACTATGTAAAAAGGTATAAAAAATTGCAAACAGGTGGCTCAAAAAATTATGCTCCGAGAAAAAATCAAGCTTCTCGGAGCATTTTTGCGAAAAAATCTGCACAAACTTTTAGCTTACATTTTGTGCAAGGTAACTATCAAGTTTTGATACATTAGTCTTTTTCTTTTGTTGAACAAAATGTGTATATATGTTCATCGTTGTTTCGGGCTTGCTGTGGCCAAGCTGATGTTGCACATAAAGTACATCGTAACCAGCATAAAACAAGTTCGTTGCGTGAGTATGTCTTAAATAATGAGCTGTAAAAGGCTGTATAATCTGCGGAACACCGTTAGGGTCGTATTTACTGCGTTAAGCACCCTTGCATTTGATTGCATAGGTGCTTTTATTTTACCCCGCCGTTGGTTTATACGGCTGAATTTCTACCGTAGGCAAAGCGGAATACAAGCTATGCAGAAAGGATTTATATTATGAAGAACATACACACACTTCTCTCTGAAATCGGTATTACGATTCCCGATGAGAAAAGGCAGAGTTTGACAAGGCGGTGCTTGCAAATTACAAGACTGTTGCAGAGGTTGAAAAAATCACAACCGCAAGAGATAATTACAAATCACAGCTTGAAACAGCACAGACAGCACTTAAAGAGTTTGAGGGCGTAGATGTCGAAAATCTTAAAAGCGAGATTGCAAAACTCAACACAAGCCTTAAAGACAAAGAAACCGAGTATCAAACAAAAATTCGGTGGAATTACCGATTATAACGCATATTGCGATTATCTTAATAAAATTTACGCTCCAAAGGTTGAAAAATTGATAAGAAGCGGTTATAATATAAGTGATATAAGCGAGTATGCTTTTGACTGTTTAAGAGATAAAGTTATGGATGAAGTTTATGATGAGTATAGAGTTAAGCAACTTTTAGGGGGTTGATACAATGAGATTAATGCAAACAGAAGAACAGAAATCTCTTTGGAATATGTTTAAACCGTATCTTGTGGTAAATGGTTTAGATGTAACTTTGCGTGAAGATGCTCCCCAAGAAGTAAAAGATGCCGAAGCACTTTATAATAAACTTAGGGAAAAAGAAAGAAAGCAATTTCTTGAAGATAATGGCATAATCTAACCGCTCCGTAACAAGAGCGGTTTTGTTATGCCTGAAAGTAGGTGATTTAATGAATATAAGGTCAATATATATTGATTTTGATAAAAACATTCTTGAAATAAACGGATTCCCGATAAAAAAGAAAACAGTCGCATATCTTCCAAGAGATGACGGGTGGGAAATATCAAAACTTTTCAACCCAAATAACTCAACCGAAGAATGCGACCGTATTCGTGTTACTTTAATAAGCGGTTAATAATAAGCAATTATGAACTTTGAATTATTTATAGTTGTGTAAAATACTTGAGGCAATCAAGGACGGCTTTACACCGAATATGCCCACAGGAACGAGCACAGGCGAGTTTTTTAAGGTCAACAACCGTAAGCTCAATGCTCTTGTAAAATCGACCACAGACGATTTAAAGAGGGCAGAAACGGCAGTTTTGCGAATGAGCAATGACAAGTATCGCAAGGCAATCTTCAATGCTCAGGTGTACGCAAACACCGGTGCAGGCACATACGAAAAAGCAGTTGATATGGCTTGTAAGGATATGCTAAACGCAGGGCTGAATTGTGTGGAGTACAAGAACGGTGCAAGGCACACGCTTTCAGACTATGCGGATATGGCAATCAAGACGGCGAACAAGAGAGCCTATCTAAGAGGTGAGGGTGAAGAAAGAGCTAAGTACGGGCTTTCGCTTGTTGTGGTAAACTCAAGACGGGGCGGTTGCCCTGATTGTGCAAAGTATATAGGCAGGGTGTTTATTGATGATGTGTATTCAAACGGCAAAAAATCGGACGGCGATTATCCGCTGCTTTCAACCGCCATAGCGGAGGGACTTTTCCACCCTCGCTGTAAGGACAGCACAAGCACCCACTACCCAGAACTTGACGATTTGAGCGGACCTCTCACCGATGACGAGCTTGCAGAGCTTGACCACCAAAGAGGACTTGAGGAACAGCAACAGTACGCAGAGCGGCAGGCACAACGCTTTGACCGCAGGGCAAAATACAGCCTTGACGAGGATAACAAGAAGTTTGCTAAAGCAAGAGCAGACGAGTGGCACGATAGGGCGGATAGGCTTGAAGAGCAAAACAAAAATTCTGTTCATAAAATATCTGATACTCAAGAGCAAAAGTTTTTGACTGACACAGAAATTGAAAAATCTGACAGCAGTACAGAAAATACAAACAGAAGTGTTGAAAATTCCGAAAATAATGATATAATAGAATTTGAAAAGGGTGTTACGCAAGCTGTTCAAGAAAATTTTACCGATGAATTTGAAAAAATGCAGGACAAATTCGGCAAGATAACAACCATTTCAAGAGTTGGAGTGCTTAATTCCAAAACTTCATCAGATTACGGTGCATTTTATGACAATTCAGGAGAACTTTTGCTAAGATTTGCAAACAAGAAAAACGCACTGTCTAAGCACGCACAAAAGGCACAAGAAATGAAAAAATCAGGTGAATGGTCTTCTGCTCACTCTTTGCATACTTTTAGACACGAAATAGGTCATGCAATACAGCTTGAACACAGATTAAATGACCCATTGTGGGATGATAAACTTGAGCAAATAAGTAAAATAATGGATGGTTTAAATGAACCGATAGATATTGATATAAAAAAATATTCGGTATCAAGATATTCCATGACTAACATAGATGATTTTATTTCCGAATGTATTGCTGAGAGTATGACTAAGAAATCAAGAGCTACAGCGAAGGAAGTTGTAAATATAATAATTGGAGTTGATTAAATGACTGACACTTTTGCAAAATTTTACAAGTGGATGACGCCCTTAAAAAACGGATATAGAAGCATTAAGGATGACGCTCCAAACGAAATTAAGAAAGAGGCTAAAAAAGCCGATGAAGAATATTTCAAAAAAACAGGCAGGCATATGCTTCAAATCGACTATTAACTAACCGCTCCTTGTGGGCGGTTTTGTTATGCGTGAATTTAATACAGAGATTAGCACTTAATCAATCGGATTGAGTGCTTTTTTTAATACCCTAAAGCCGAAAGGTGGTGACAAAATGAATATGAAAAAGTATCGGAAAAAAGCTGTTGTAGTAGAAGCATATCAAACCGACAAAAAAATCGTTATACATACACTTGAAGGTGATATGACAGCAAGTCCCGGTGATTATATTATTACTGGTGTTAATGGTGAAAAATACCCTTGTAAACCTGACATATTTAGAAAGACTTACGAATTAGTAGAACAATAAATAATGAGGTGACAAAATGAAAGTAAGAGTAATTACATCGTTCAACGATAAAACCGAGGGGTTTATTAACAGACCGATTAATGAAGTATTTGAATGCTCCGAGAGCAGAGCAAAAGACCTTATCAAACTTGGCTATGTTAAAGAGGCAGTCGAGGAAGTATCTGCCGAGGAAAAGCCAAAGCCTAAGAGAAAATTGACAAAACATATTTAAAACGCACTTGTGAGTGACTGCACAGGTGCTTTTTTATTGTCCGAAGACATTAAACTACGGGAGACACCGAGCAAAACTGAAACAGAGAGACACTCTATAAACTGATTACGGGAGACACCCGAAAAACTGAAAGGATTGATAAAATATGGCAGAAAATAACCCAACACCTAACCCAAACGAACCACAGCCGACACCGCAGGGCAACCCTGCACCTACATTTGACTATGACAAGCTTGCAAGTCTTATTAACGGCAAACAGAGCGTGACAGAGGACACGGTTTTAAAGTCATACTTCAAGGAGCAAGGATTGTCAGCAGATGAGATGAAACAGGCAATCGGTGCTTTTAAGGAGCAGAAAGCCAAGAACACACCCGACATTGCGAAAATTCAGTCGGAAGTTGAATCCGCAAACAACGCAAAGCTCACGGCAGAAGTCAATCAGTCGGCAACCCTCGAAGCCGTAAAACAGGGTGTAGATATTGCAAGTATTCCGTATGTGCTTAAAATGGCAGATTTTTCGGCTGTAACGGCAGACGGCAAAATCAACACAGAAAAGCTGACCGAGGCGGTTAAGAAAGTGCTTGACGATATTCCTGCACTCAAAGCAAAAGCAAGCGAAAACGCTGGCGGTGTTCAGAGAATCGGCGGTGACGGTAACGGCAACAAAAATTTAACAGAAGATGCCTTAAGAGGAATTTTCGGCATCAAATCGAAAAAGTAAGAAAAGAGGTAAATAATTATGGCAGTATTAGAATACGCAACTATTTTCAGTAATGTTTTAAGAGAATTGTACGGTCAAGCCCTTACTTGTGATGACCTTTACCACTCAAACTCTGACATTCAGATTATCAACGGTAAGGATGTTAAAATCCCGAAACTCTCGGTCAGCGGTTATAAAGACCATACACGAGGTGCAGGCGGTTTTAATTCGGGTACATATTCAAATGGTTACGAAACCAAAACCCTTGACCACGACAGAGATATTGAGTTTGCTATCGACCCTATTGATGTTGACGAAACAAATATGGTAGTAACTATCGCAAATATTCAGACACGCTTTGAAAAAACACAGGCTATACCTGAACTCGACTGTTATACTTACAGCAAGATTTATACAGAAGCTAAGCGAGTTGGTGCAACAGTAAAAACTACTGCATTAACTGCGGCGAATGTGCTTGCAGATTTTGATGATAACCTTGAGGCTTTTGCCGAAGCGGGTGTACCGCTCGACAGGGTTATTCTTTATGCGACACCACAGTACAAAAAGCTTTTGAAGAATGCAGAGGGTATTCAGAGAACACTTGAAATCAGTTCCGCAAAGGGCATTGACCGCCGTGTTCGTTCCGTTGATGATATTGATAAGATTGTAGAAGTGCCAAGCTCAAGAATGAAGTCTTTGTTTGATTTTACAAACGGTTGTGTTGCTGACAGTTCAGCTAAGCAGATTGACTATATTCTTATTGACCCGGAAGCACAGGTATCAAGAGTTAAGTATTCATATATCAATGTCTATACTCCGCGTTCTGACAGCCGAACAGCTGATAATTATATATATCAGAACAGAAAAGTCAATGGTACTTTTGCCATTGATGAACTTATGAAGCAGGGCGTAATCATTCACGCAGAGGCTTAAAGCGAGGTGAGCAAAAATGAAAGCAATTAAAGACAATAAGTCATATACAGTCAATACAGATGAGGAAGCTAAGACTTATGTATCTCGTGGTTATGATATTCAGGACGACAATGGTGAAATCAAAGAATACGGCTTAGGCAAGAAAATTTCTGTTGATGATTACAATACTTTGAAGAAAGAAAATTCAAAGCTCAAAGCCGAAAACAAAAAGCTTAAAGAGAATATCAAATCAGACACAAAGGAATAAATCTATGTTTGCCGATTACATTGAACATCAGGGCGGAGATGAAAAAAGCATTATCTCCGCCGCTCACATCGACATTCTGACCTTTAACCGCATTGATTTTGAAAAACTTTCGGAAATGCAGAAGAGAATCATCAGCAGAGTGCATAGCAGACTTACTGCTTTTGAAGAAGAAAATGCCGATATGATTTCTTCCTATCTGAAAAATTACAACATCAACGGTGTGGGTATGGAGTTTGGCGCAAGTTGGAATTTGATGTGCATAAGCGGTGTGGCAATTCCTGCGGACCTTTACTCTCTGCTTAAATCAACAGGGCTTTGTTATCCTGCAATATGAGGTGATATGTTTTGAAATTTCCGTCACTTGTAAAAAAGCAGTTCTGTAAAACTCCTGTCGAGGTCACAATCTACTGTGAGGGAATAACCGAGGACGGCTCTCCTGTTGTTGCCTTTCGCTGCGGAGAAATATACCCGTCAGACACCTTATTGCCGAACACTAATTTGTTTGCGGGTAATGCTCATTGCAATATGCAGTCAAAAGCAAAGACAGTATATACAAAAGAACAGAAAATCGTGCAGGTGTCTGCAGTGCTGCTTTTTGACGGTGACATTGCTCCCGACACCCCGACTTTGAGCGCAGGCTTTGTAGTGCTTGACGGAGTAAAGCGTAACATCGTACAAGGCATTAAACACCGCAACCCTGACGGTACAGTGAATTATACGGAATTGGATGTGATTTAGTGAGCTTTTCTGTAACATCAAAAATCAAGCTGAATCTGCCTGTACTAAAACAGCTTGATACAGCACAGCAAACGGCATTGCGCAATACCACAGACGCATTGCTTAGACAGATTAAAAACAGTCAGGTTATGCCTTTTGATACGGGTAATTTGCAGAACGAAAGCACCTTTGCTGATTATGCAAATCTTGCCGAGGGTGAAACAAAAATCGTATCGAGTACACCGTATGCCAGACGGTTGTATTTTCATCCCGAATATAAATTCCACCGCGCCGTGTGGGTTGACAAGGACGGTAAAAAACACGGTGCAAACAAGAATGCAGGCGGCAAGTGGCTTGCACCTTGGCTCAAGGGCGGTACACGACAAAACTTTTGTCAAAAGGCATTTGCACGATTTTACAAACAGGAGGCAGGACTTTGATTTATTTATCTGACATAAGGGACTTTTTAAAGACTGTCTTTAAAGCAGAGCATTACTACATCGGTAAACTCGATAACAAACAAAATAAGTCCCTCGGTGTGTACTCTCTCAAGCAGTCGGGTGCTCCTGTAAGGGCGATTGGTGACGAGAGTACATACAACACAATTAGCGTGTCTTTACTCTTGCACTGGAACAACAACGCAAATGAAACGGAGCGACAGGCACGCAATTTATTTGAAACGCTTTACAGTGTAAAAGATGTTGAAATCAACAAACACACAATTTATATGATTGAACTGCTCACACCCGAGCCTGTCGATGTAGGCACAGACGACAAGGGCGTTTATGAGCAAGTCATTGAAGTTAAATTTTATTATGAAAGGATGTAAATAATCATGGCAGTATCAAGTGGAGTTTATCCATGTTATGAAAATCAGTTTGCGGTAGGTAAGACAGGTACAGACACCGCCACAACAGCAATCGCAAATTGTGAGGAGTTTTCGGTGGCATTTGACAACGGCGTTGAGGAATGGACAGCGTTTGAGAACGAGGGTTGGAAGTCAAGACTTATGACAGCCAAGAGCGTTACAATCTCTGTAAAGGGCAAGCGTACAATCGGTGACGCAGGCAACGATGAAATCGCAGAGCTTGCGTTTAAGAACGGCACAGCCGTACAGCTTCCGTTTAAGTGGACTTTCCCGAACGGTGCAAGCGTACTCTTCAAGAATGCGGTTATCTCTGTAACAGCAAACGGTGCAGGCGCAAGCACAGGTGTTGCACCTCTTGAATTTGAGGTTATGTCAAACGGCAAGCCCGAATACACACCTGCAGCCTAAGGAGGTATAAAGAATGTCAAAAATCATTGATATTACAAACAAGCTTAATTTTGATGAAAGACCTAAGCTCGTAATTAATGGCACTGAAATTGAGGTCAACAACGACGCAATTTCTTTTATCAAGGCTATTGCTCTTTTCGACAGCGAGAGCGGTATATCAAGCTCTGACATTTTATCTGCGCTTGAGCTTCTCTTTGACGAGGAGAACAGAGAAAAGATTGCAAAACTTCATCTCTCGTTTGCCGACCTCTCAACTGTTATTAAGACAGCAACAGAGCTTATCGCCGACAATGACAGCGAGGGGGAAATTCAGACCCCGGCTACGACTTAATAGATGATTTCGATTTAATCGTATCGAGTTTTAAGTCAGAGTACGGGGTGAGCATTTACTCCGAAGATTTTAAAAAGATGACTTGGGCGGAGTTCAGCTCTCTGCTGTGTGGCTTGGGAGCTGACACGCCTCTTGCGAGAACGGCTCAAATTCGCCTTGAGAACGATGAAAACGTTTTGAAGAACTTTACATCATCTCAACATAAAATACGCAACAAGTGGCGTTCACGCACAGCAAATAAACGCACGCAGGCTGACATAAACACGGCCTTGCATAACTTTGAAATGATATTTGCAAATATGTAAATGTTGCATACAATTTTGTTTATTTTAATAAAATTCTTGACTTTTGTGTATATTTTTGATAATATTTAATAAATGTTAAGTATTATAACATTGTAAAAGCCACTCCAAACGGGGTGGCTAAAATTTTATCAAATTATACAGCGTACATCTTCGGGTGTGCGCTGTTTTTATACCACAAGGGTGTCACATTTCGTTACGCCCTTATTTTATGCAGAAAGGATGTGATTATATATGTTTGGCACAGTAGGCAAAATCAGTTTAAAGCTTATGCTTAACAAGCAGGATTTTTCTAAGTCGCTTAATGCAGTGCAGGAGCAGGCAAACAGCGTAAGCAATAAGATGAAAAGCTCACTTAAAAAACTCGGCTCTGCCATTGTTGCTGCGTTTTCGGTAGCGGCGATTAAGCAGTTTGGGCAGCAGTGCATTGAATCGGCGGCAGAGGTTAATGCCGCAAATTCGCAGTTTGAGCAAACATTTGGCTCAATGCAGTCACAAGCTGAAAGTGCTATTGCTACGGTATCTAAAAACAGTGGTATTTTGAAAACACGCTTGCAGGGTGTGGGTACAAGTATCTATGCATTTGCAAAAACTACGGGTATGGACAGTGCAGACGCTCTTAATATGATGCAAGAGGCTTTACAGGTAACAGCTGACAGTGCGGCATATTATGACCGTTCGCTTGAAGATACTGCAGAAAGCCTGAAATCGTTCTTGAAAGGCAACTTTGAAAATGACGCAGCACTCGGTTTGTCCTGTACTGAAACCACACGAAACGCAGCGGCTAATAAGCTGTATGGCAAGTCATTTACGGATTTGTCGGAATCGCAGAAACAGCTCACGCTTTTGCAAATGGTCAAGGACGCTAATCAGCTTTCGGGTGCTATGGGACAGGCAAGCCGTGAAGCAGACGGTTGGGAGAATGTAACGGGCAACTTAAAAGAGAGTTGGAATCAGTTGCTTGCGGTTGTGGGTAAACCTATTCTTCAAGTAGCAACTAACATTGTGCAAAAGTTGTCATCAGCTATCACAAAACTTACAGAGTACGCCAAAGGGGCGATAAATGCACTTTCAAAGCTGTTCAACTGGGGCGGAGATGATACGGCTGACAGCATTTCAGCCGCTGCAAGCTCGGCAGAAAATTTGAGCAGTGAGGCTGAAAGCAGTTCAGAATCTTTAGAGAATGTTGCAGACAGCTCGGAAAAAGCAAAGAACAGCGTTGCAGGTTTTGACAAGCTGAATGTTATTACTAAATCAGATAGCGGCGGTTCTGATACTTTCGCAAGCAGCACATCGGCAAGCAATGGTACTTCTGTCGCAAATACTGTTGTTAAAGACACAAACAGCGGTGTTTCGGGTGCTTTTAAAAATCTATACGAAAAGAGCGGATTTAAAGGCTTTGTGGATAATGTTCAAAAGGGCATTAATAAGGTTGATTGGTCAGCTATCGGCAAAAACTGCAAAATAATTTTTGATAATGTTAAGCCGATAGCCAAAAAAAGTTTTGAGAAGATTCAGCAGGTGAGTGCCGCCAAGCTCAAGGCGGTCGGTTCTGCATTCGGAGCGGTTGCGACAATCAGCGGAAAATCGTTTCAGACCATTTCAGGCGGTGTCGCAAAGTGGATTTCCAAAGATAAGGACAAGATTATCGGCTTTGTTGATACTATCGGTGATAATATGACCGATGGCTATAACAACCTGTCAACTTTTTTTGATAATTTCGGTACGCTTGCAGGTAATGCAATTGACAATGTTCGTCCTCAAATGGAAGAGTCAATTTCAAATCTTTTAAGCGGCCTTACAACCTTTGCAGGTTCGGTTGGTGAAGTTATTTCTGGCGCATTTTCAATCGCAACTGAAAGCCTTGTTGAATGGACTGAAAATGACGGTGCAACAATCACAGAATTTCTTGAAAATTTACAATTGCAGTTTGCAGATGTTTTTAATCTTGTCGGTCAGATTTTCGGAGATATCGGAACAATTATCAGCGAATGGTGGAACGGCAACGGACAGGAAATTTTTCAGAATGTGTGTGATATGTTTCTTAATATCGGCACAACACTGATGAATGTGTACAATCAATGGATTAAGCCTGCGTGGGATTTTATCGTAGCAATTGTAAAGTCAGCGTGGGAAAATTGGCTGAAACCTGTTTTTGAGGGAGCAATAAACTTCTTCGGCAAGGTTGCAGATTGCGTTTCAACCGTGTGGAATAATTTCCTGTCACCGCTTGTAAACTGGCTTGTCAGCTTTTTGGGCCCTAAAATTCAGAATGTTTTCAACGCTGTAAAAAGAGTGTTTGATAATGTGTTTACATTCATCGGTGGATTGGTTAATTCAATTCTTAAAACATTCGGCGGTCTTATTGACTTTATCACAGGTGTTTTCTCAGGCGATTGGAAAAAAGCATGGCAAGGTATTCACGACTTTTTCAAGGGCATTTGGGATGGTATCGGTGCTGTGTTCAAATTTATTGTAAATGCTATCATTGACGGTATCAACAGTTTGTGGACAGGCATTTATAACTTTGTTTTGGGTGTTATCGATGCAATCGGCGGAATTGCAGGGGCTATCGGTTCTATCATCGGACAGGATTGGAGTTTTTCAATGCCCGAAAATCCGCCTCTCATTCCACGACTTGCAACAGGCGGACTTGTCAAAGCACCGACACTTGCGGTAGTCGGAGATAACGCAGGAGCTAATTCGGGCAATCCGGAAGTTATTGCGCCTCTTAACAAGTTACAGGGTATGCTCGACAATTCGGGCGGTCAGGATACGGTAATTCTCGGCGAAATTCTGTCGTATCTTAAAAAGCTGTATGAGATGTTCGTAATATTCAGAAACAACGGCGGTAACTACTATCAGTTTGTCGCTGAAATTAATGGCAATGATATTTTTAACGAAATCGTAAGACAAAACGAACTTTATAAAAACCGCCATAACGGCAAATCGGCATTTGCGTAAAGGAGGTGCAGTATGTCAAATTATAAAGGTTATTTACTAAAATTCGGAAATACCGAATTTCCTAATAACTATTTCGCTGAATATTCGTCAACACCTGATCAGCGTATGGACAACGATGCCGAGCGTGACGATAACGGCAGTTTACAGCGTTCAACACTGCCGACAGGTAAGACAAGCATTACTTTTTCTACCCACATTCTGCACTTGAACGAGAAAATCAATATGCAGAATATTATTAATTCTGCAATCGTGAACACAGTACAACGCAAATGCTATGTTACATATTGGAACGATGAAACAAACTCATATGACAGCGGATATTTCTATATTCCTGATATTGAGTTTTCGGTTATGGACGCAAGCAAGACCGATATTCTCTACAACCCGATAAGCATTGAGCTTATTGAGTATTAAGGGGGTGCGGTATGATAAATTTAACAGATGAGGTCAAAAAGCAACTGCTCAATGACAGCTTGCAAAGGGAAATAATTATCAGCTTTCCTGACAACGATATTCCCGACATCACGGGCGAGAATATTGTATCTGAAAGTCTTGAACTTACGCAGGCAATCAGTGACGGCAAGGAGTTTAAACTCGGCGGCTGTATTGCTGGTCAGCTTACTGTAAGAGTGATAAATGTTGACACAGAGCTCAACGGCAAACGCATAAAAGTTATAATGAAGCAATCATACAGCAAGGGGCTTTTATTTCCCTCAGATACAGTATTGCCGAGTGCAGATTTATATTGCGGTTATCAGTCTGGAGTTATTGAGGTGCCGTTATTTTGCGGTACTGTCAACAGCTCATCAAGACAGAAAAACAGGGCGGTAAAGGAAATTATCGCATACGACGATTTATACCTCGCTTCGCAAAAATATGCTTACAACTACTTTACAAGTCTTGCGATTTATTCGCCAAAAATAAGTTTATATGACTTGAGAGTATATCTCTGCAGCAGCTTTTTAAAGGATTATGATTACGAAAACGAATTTACAGGCTTTAATGACAGCAATAAGCTGTCGCTGAAATTGGATCTTGTAAAATCGGTTTTCAATGACAAAACCACGATAGCGGACTTGTTGAGTGCGTACTGCGAACTTAATGCTTGTTTTGCAATTATGAGCGGAGAGGGCAAGATAAAGTTTATTCAAATTTTAAATCCTAAAACCGAGGTCGTTGACAACTACAGCAACCTCGACTTTGAGGAATACACAACACGCAGTATTAATCTTATTAAGTTTAAGTACAACAAGGACAGCTATTTTTCGTACGGTCATACAGAAGAAGAAAAACAAAGTTGGTATATATCGGACAACATAATTACTGCTTGCTGTACAGACATTGCAGGTATTGTTACAAGTTTTAACGATAATAAAGATAACAACTACATCTTTTACAATTTGTATGCTTACAGGCCTTTTAAAGCTGATGTTTACGGCAGGTGGTGGCTCGAATGTGGCGACAAGGTGAGCATAAAAACAGGCTTTACGGACACGGAAACGGTCGACAGTTTTATACTTGAACGAACGCTGAAAGGCACTAACGGTATGAGAGTAAGGCTGACGGCAGAAGGTACAGAATATTTAGGAAAGGATGAGATAAATGAGTTACAGCAAAATTAATTGGGTTGACGGAGCTGTTCCGGCGCTGAACGCAACAAACTTAAATCGTATGGACGACGGTATCTACAACAACAGCATAGACATAGCGATTGCGGGTGGCAACATCAACACGCTAAGTGAGAGAATAATTGCGATTAACACAGCCTTATCTGCAAAGGCAGATAAAACGGAGCTTGAAGATGAAATAACAGACATTGACGAAACAGTGACAATGAAGATTAATCTTAAAGCTGATAAGGACAGTGTAGACAATGCAGTCGCTCAGCTAAGCAAGCAGATTGCAGACAATAAGTCCTCAGCTGATGAGTCAATCAGTACTCTGAGTCAAACCGTAACAGACAACAAAACAGCGACAGACAAGTCGCTTGCGGCAAAATATGATAGCTCAAATATTGAGAGCGGTACGGGCAGTCTTACACCCGGACAGGCGATTTATGACGGCAACGAGGGCGTTTTTAACTATGTGAAAAACGGCAAGGTGGTTACGGTGTCGGTAAATATTACAAAACTTGTTGCGGATAAATCGTATATTCAGATGGCAGGCTTGCCTTTCCCTGCAAAAAACGAAAGTCGATTTTCGAGTATTGCTGTGTACTCAACTACAAATAAGCTGAGAAATATCCGTCTTGACGGCTCATGGCTTTACATCAGCTCGCCAACGGATAAATTTGCAGAGGACGAGAAAATCAATTTTACAATTACATATATCAGACAGTAGGAGGTAATTCTATGGAACTTAAAGAAAAAATCACACTCGATATGCTTACAAAAGACAGTGTAAGCGTATTAAGACAGAAGTTTATCAATCTCGGCGGCGAAGATGTGCAGGTCGGTGAGAATGTCCGCAACGCATATACAAACTGTGATGAGGATAAGTCAATCTTAAAAGAACAGCTTTCGGAAGAATATTATAATGCGGTTATGGCAGTATGGGAGGTATAAATATGTCGTATAAATTTAAAGAAATATGGTGCAATAAAGGTAATTTCACAGAGAGCAACAGAAAATCTTCGGAAATTGATACACTTGTTATTCACTATACAGGCAATGACGGTGATACAGCGGAGAACAACGGTAACTACTTCAAGAACAATGTAGTCGAAACATCGGCACATTATTTTGTCGACGATGCAACGGTTGTACGATCTGTCGCTGACAAAAATATTGCTTGGCATGCAGGCGACTGGGATATTAATTGCCGTTCAATCGGAATTGAAATTGCAGGTTCAACAACAGAATGCACAGGCAAGACACTTGAAAATGTAATCTTACTTGCTCAGCGACTTATGAAAAAGTATAACATCAAAAAAGACAAAGTAATTCGCCATTATGATGCTAACGGTAAAATCTGCCCGGGTTTTTGGTGCGGTTCATCAGCAAAGGACAAGCTGTGGAAGGAACAATTTTTAAATAAACTTGAGAGTAACTCTGAAAACAAAGAGGAATCAAAAGTTGAAAAAGATGATAAACCTACGATTGAATATTGCGTATTTGCAGGCGGTAAGTGGTTACCAACTGTAAAAGGTTTATCAGACTTCGCAGGCATTGCCGGCGAGGCAATCAGCGGTCTTGCAATCAAAGTAACAAAAGGTAAGATTAAGTACAGAGTGCATATTAAAGGCGGTCACTGGCTTAGCTGGGTTATAGGTTTTAATCTTAATGATGATGTAAACGGCTATGCCGGTATTCTCGGAATGGATATTGATGCTGTACAGATTTATTATACAACTCCTGCTGATGTTAAGTCCGCACACGGCAGCTACTATAAGGCTACATACAGAGTTTCTGCAGTTAATGAAGACTATTACGATTGGCAGCACGATGACGAAAAAGACAGTAAGCAGGACGGCTACGCAGAAACAAAGGGCAAGGCTATTGACCGTATTGAGCTTACTTTAACTTGATTTGGAGGTATAACTAAACTATGAAAGACAATATTATTCAGGCTACTGTTTCAGTAGCTATCGGTGCTCTGATATCATATTTTAATATCTTACTTATCCCAATTCTCGTGCTCATCGCTGTAATGCTTATTGATTATATTACAGGACTGACATCTGCGTACAGAAACGGTGAATTAAAAAGTAAAACAGGTTTAATCGGAATTTTGAAAAAAGCAAGCTATCTCGCTCTTGTGGTTGTTGCGGGTGTTGTCGATTATTTAATCTGCACAGGCTTAGCGGCGGCAAATGTAAATATAGGTGTCACATATTGTTGCGGTTTAATTGTAACGATTTGGCTCATCATCAACGAATTAATCTCAATTCTCGAAAATCTCTCGGAGTTAGGCACGCCAATTCCGAAATTCCTTGTAAATATCGTCCGCCGATTGAAAAATACAGTTGAAAACAAAACCGATACAGACACAAAAGAATAGCATATATAAGTTTAGCCCCTCGCTTATTTGAATTTTAAAATCAAGGTGGTTCAGTAGGTGGCTCAAAATTGAAAAAAGTATAGTGTCTATCGAATGTTTTTAAGATTGTATTTGCGGTTTGGGAGCGTAGACGAACACATTTTTGACCTTTCCGCAAATCCTCAACAAAGCCTTACACACGGCGGTTTCAGCTCTTTATTTTTTCGTTAATTTATGTTATAATAAGGCAACGACCACATAGTATCCCACAGATACTGAAATCACAAAAATTAAATAAATCCGGGTGTGGCGCAGCTGGGAGCGCGGGTGGTTTGGGAGCATAGACAGTGTTCGCACCGCACGAAAGCGAAAACCCTTCAACCGTGCGTATTTCGGGCGGTTCGGAAAATGAAAAAAGGCAGTCAAATCCGTGTTTGACCACAGATTTGACCACTTAAGATTTGACCACTTACATGACCACAATTTAATAACTATCGGGGTGTAGCGCAGTTGGTAGCGCGCTTGCTTTGGGAGCATAGACGGACACATTTACGACCTTTCCGCAAATCCTCAACAAAGCCTTACACACGGCGGTGTTTCGGCTCTTTATTTTTCCGCCAATTTGTGTTATAATAAGGCGACGACCACATAGTATCCCACAGATACTGAAATCACAAAAAACTTAATAAATCCGGGTGTGGCGCAGCTGGGAGCGCGGGTGGTTTGGGACCATCAGGCCGCAGGTTCGATCCCTGTCACTCGGACCAACTTTGGGAGGAACCGCTGATGAAAATCGGCGGATTTTTTCTGTTTTAGATACTTAATTAAGTCATTCTTTACAGCGGAGCAGTATAAAATGAACTATCCGGAAATTCCGGATAGTTCATTTTAGCTTAAGTCTTTTCTTTGTTTAATGCTGTCCAATTATTATTTATTACAAGGACTATTGTAGCTTAGGTATTCATCGCTCTTCTCGTAAACATTACAGTATTACACAAAAATGTTTCCTTTGAACTCCATACCTGATTTGTTGGGATATTCTAATGGTTTGTTCTTTTCTCCAACCTCTGATTTGCAACAGTCTTTATATTTCCTTCCACTTCCGCACGGACAATGAGCCTGATTCTTCGTTTTAGCGTATAAAGCAGGATGCATAACTATACTTTCCCTATCAACTCTTTGTTTATATCTTTGTGTTTCATAAAGGAAGAACATTAAGATGTATGCACTTTGCATCAATTTTACACTTTCAATAGCAACATCCAACAGATATGAGGTTTTGTTTTCTCCTGTTGTCTGAACAGTATACTCTATTGTTTGCTGTATCCCTTTATAGTTATAATCATTATGTCCTATTGCATTCCTCATTTCATTTGAATCACTTGAAATATTAAACGTTTTAGCGAAAAATTCTTCAGATCCCAAATGCTTTATTCTATTTCCTTTGCTCTGCTTACTAAATTTATCCATATCAAACTTATTAGTGAACAAATTGAAAGCGTCTCTGTTTTCTATATTGTCTAACCCAACAACCAAATCACAACATTCCGCCAAATTTTCATAAGTATCTTGATAAAAACTTTTAATATCCTCGAAAGAACATGTTGTTAATCCCAATGTCTCTTTATCTATGGTAGTTGGATCATCATACAGGTTTGCACAGATTGCAGGAATCAAATTCTTTACAATTTTTATGTAAGAAAACATTATTTCAAACAACTTAGCCTGGATTGTTACAATACGATTTTTTTCATCTAAAAAATTGATATACTCTTTTAATGCTTGTGTATTTAAATGCCGGAAATGATCATTTATTTCAAGCAAAGTTCTCTTGATTTCCTTTTTCTTGAAAATGCCACCACAATCAAAGAAAAACGAATAATACACATAGCGCATAATTTCAAAATCAGAAGAAAGATTATATCCTAATCTTTTCGCATCCATTTCGTACTTATCTCTGATAAGATCCATTTTACCGTTCAAAAATAAATTATATTTTATTTGTTTTGAATCCCATCTTTTTATTAAGTCAGATGCAAAACAAGCATAGTTTATAAAATTGTTTTTATCGTCCAGGCTCATAGCTTCAAAAAAACCAAACACTGGGGATAAGCTTGGCGGATTAGAAAGGTCTTCTTTTGTGCCAGGCAAAAGTTCGATCTTTTTACACAAGATTTCACCAGATGCTTCTCCATAGTATTCATAGTTTTGCGGCAAAACTTCTTTACAGTTTCCAGGAACATAATATGCTCTTCTATCCTCGTTATCAGAAATGAACTCGCCCGTTAATAATGTATTACAATTCCCACAATGAATCCGCACCGGAGTGTTATAAATATAACCTGCTGGCGTTCTCATACGAGTAACCGTTTCACAGACAGGACACTTTATAAAATAGTTAACCGTCATTCTTTTCACCTTCCTTGTTTCTCCATTATATAACAAAACCAAACAATATGCAAACAAACACCGCCACGGAATTTCCGTGGCGGTGTTTGTTGTGTCAACCTTCTTGCTCGGCATTTTCAGCCTTGAGGCGTTCTTTCTCGGCGGCGATCTCGGCTTTCTTTTCCTTTATCATCTCGGCGAGGAGTACCTCGCATTCTTCTCGGTTTTTTGCATAGATATTAAACTTTTTTCGGGTGCCGTCCGGCAGGCGCGGGAAGAAGCTGCCTTCCCACAGGTTATCATTGACCTGATACACGCATCCTGTTCCTGACTTGCGGATCTTTCGCTCTATCGGCTCAAATTTGGGTGACACGGGCGATTTAATCTCCGGCGCGGGCCTTTCCTCCGCCTCAGGCATCTGTGCGTCTGTTTTGCCGATTTTGCGGTCAATATGCACTGCCGCCTGCCTTTGCATGGTATCGGTGATATGGCTGTAAATATCCAGCGTGGTTGCTGATGACACATGACCTATAGTTGCCGAAAGAGTTTTCACATCCATACCGTGCTCCAGCGCCATGGTCGCAAAGGTGTGCCGCAGATCGTGAAAGCGCACCTTTTTACAGCCTGCCCGTTCCAAGATCAGTTGTAACCGTTTTCTAACCGATGACGGATTTCTCGGTCTGCCGTTATCCGTCGGTGACGGAAACATCCATTCCGAATCCACCGTTTCTTTATACACTGCGAGAGTTTTGAGGAGTGACGGCGGCAGAATAACAGTGCGTATTGGGGCTTTTGTTTTAGGCGCCGATATAATCACCTCTGCCTTGATTATATATACCTGTCGTTCAATGCGAAGCTCTCCTGTTGCGAAGTTGAGGTCGCAACATTTGAGCGCCAATATTTCACCGCGCCGCATTCCCGTGCCGAGCTCCAGCAGAAAAAGCTCATAATATCCCTCTTCCTTTGCCTGATGCAGAAACCGCAGAATCTCATTTTGCGTCAGCACCTGCATCTCCCGCGCTTTTTTCGGCGGCAGTTTACAGCCGACAGCGGGATTGGTTCGTATCAAACCATCCTGTACCGCCCGCTGTAAAGCTGTGCGGCAGTTGGCATGTATCCCCCTTATCGTTCTGTCCGAAAGTCCCTTTCCGTAGGTTTTTGCGTGCAGTTTTCTTCCGTCTGTCTTTTCCTTTGCGTAGAATTGCTGTAAATCCGACTGTGACAGCCTGTTCAGCGGAATTGTTCCGATTTCGGGAATGATATGATTGTAAATGCGGTTTTCATAGTCGGTTCTTGTGGTAATACGGAGTGTGTGTCGGCAGTAGGTCTGATACCAGAAGTCGATCCAATCCCCGAACGGCATATCCGCCTTGATTCTGTCGGAAGAGCGTCCGTACTGTTCTTTCAGCGCTTCGAGCTTAGTGGAACATTCTGTTTTTGTTTTCGCCGTTACGCATTTTGTAATAGGCAGGCTTTTCTCATTGTACCCGACAACAATTCTTCCTTCCCACCGACCGTCTTTCCGCAGGCGTAATGTGCCCTCACCATTTTTTCTTTTTTTAGCGATTGGTATCATCTCCTTCAAGCATAATCTCATCCATAAAGCTCCCCACGATAGCGGAAGCGTTTCTCTGCATATCGGTGGTCACATGGGTGTAGGTGTCCAGAGTAAAGCTGGCGTTGGTATGACCTAAGATTTCCGACAGGGTTTTCGCATCCACGCCGCCCGCCAGCGCGTGAGTGGCGAAGGTGTGGCGCAGATCGTGGAACCGAATCAGCGGAAGCTCCGCCTGTTTTAACAGTGTTTTTAATCGGTGGTAAGCATAGTCGGGGTGCATCGGTTTTTCGGGCTCATAGATATTCGGGAATATCCATTCGCTGACTGCCGTTTCTTTTCGCTTCCGCAGAAGTTCCGCAGTGCTCGGCGGCAGGACAATCGTGCGCGTTCCCGTCTCGGTTTTGGTTTCGCCGATATTCAATCCGCCGCCTTTCCTTTTAGCAACCGAGCGCCTCACTTTCAGCTTTCCGTTTTCCGCATCGAAGTCCTCCCACTTCAGTCCGCAGATTTCACCCCGCCGCAGTCCTGTGGTCAGCTCGGTGTAGAAGAAATCGTACCACCGTTCATCCTGCCGAATGCGTTTCATAAATCTGTCAAGCTGTTCGTCATTGAGTATCTGCTTCGGCGGATAATTGTTTTTGGGAATCGTTGTGCCGACCGTTGGATTTTTAACAATCAGCCGTAGGCGCACCGCCATATCGAGTGCTTCGTGCAGCATCATATGAATACCGCGCACCATGCTGTCGGCAAGCTCTGTGCCGTGCAGCTTGTCAGGTTTCACCCGACCTTTCTTTTTGACGGTGTTATAGAATTTTTGAAGCTCCTGCGTGGTCAGCGCCGACAAAGGTCTGTCGCCGAGATACGGTTTGATTTGATTTTTAATCATCGCTTTGTATGAATCAAGCGTGCTTTCACGAATCGTGAAGATCATATATTCATTGATCCATCGGTCGAGCCATTCCCCGAGCGTCATATTCGAATCCTCGGTGAGGTCGGCATCGCGGTACATCTCGATGCAGTCGTGGAGCTTTACGATTAACTCCTTTTGTGTTCGGGCAAGCACATAGCGGTGAATCGGATCGCCGTTCTTTTTGTGACCGACAACGATGCGGCCTTCCCATCGTCCGTCATCGCGTTTGCGCACCATACCGTCTCCCGACGGTCTTCGCTTTGCCATAGTATCACATCCTTTCGCAGTACAACACAATACCACATACATGGCGGAATATACAGCTAAATTTGCGGTAAAATTCGCAACCCCTAAATCAGCGAGGTTTTTATCGCCGCAACCCCGAAATTGAAGCTTTTATAACCGTTCTTAAAAGCCATACAAAGCCTCGTGCGGTCGGCGTTGCCGTCCGCTGTTCCATGCGAGGGGAAAGCAAGGCAACCCCTCGCTTTCTCCTGACTGACACCGCATTTCGCATTCCAAACGAATCATCTGCTGCTCGTAGTGATACTCCACCGTATCCTCTATCGGGCGGACGGTATAGAGCAAATTGCCGTTACGCTTTTCGCCTTTTTGCGTGTACACAGAGGTCGGCTCGGTTGTGATCAACCGTTTTTTGGTCAAACCGTCCACATGTTTTCTAACGGTGTTTTTGCTCATGCCGACAGCTTTCCCAATCGTTTTGTAGCTCGGATGGCACTGAAATGTTTTCCTGTCCTCGCAGTACATCAGATACGCATACACTGCGATCTCACCGGTGCTGAGACCAAAGCTGAAAATTTCATTCGGCAGAGGAAAATAATCCCGGATCGCATCACGCTTTGGATATCGGGTGAATTTCAAATGCTGCCTCCCGTCTTTTCTTCGACCCATGCGCGGAATTTTTCTTTCGGTACGATGAGCCGTGAGCCGATACGCAACGACGGAAACCCTTTCTCGTGCATCAGCTCGTAGCTACTTGAGATGGAGATGCCGAGGAGCTTGGCTACCATTTCAGCATTAAGGAACAACGGCAGATCCTCATAAGCGGTGTAAACAGATTCTTTCATTGGTTTTTCCTCCTGTTAAATTCACACGGTTTTTCGCCGTGTTATGTAGAGGACTGCTGTTTTGCAAAACAAAAAGACCCGCACTCAATCCAGATGCGTAGTTGCATCGGTGATTATGTAAGTGCGAGTCTAAAACTCAAAATAAAACTATGTGTATTCAATTGTCGGTTGCTTTCTTTACTTGCAGTATAACATACCGGGAAAATTCTGTCAAGTTTTTTGCGCCAACAGTGTATATTCCGGCACTTTTGCGGTATACTGTTTTCTTTGTTTTCTGCGGTGCAGATTTTAACCGTGCAGTGTCGAACTGAAAATCGCAAGGCCAAACCGCAAAATCGGCTCGGCCTTGTTTCTGCAAAATCAATCCTCTGACGGCTCGTACAACACTTTGGTCATGATTCTCGCCGCGATCTTAAAGCCGCTGATAAACGCTTCGCGCTCATTCATACCGTGCAGTTCCGCCTCGCAGTCTTTGAGCTTTTCAAAGGTTTCTTTTTGCTGAGCCGTAAGCGTCGGTATCAAACTATCCTGATGCCGAATAACATAGCTCAACACCTCACTGTAAGCACTCCCGCGCTTAAAACTGTGTTCGTGCGGAACGATATTGCCGTAGTACAGATCTTCAAGCGTTGTCATTTTCATTCCACCTCACATAAGAAGAGGACGACATGTCGTCGGTCATACCCGACACCGTGTCGCCCTCATTTTTCATTTTCTCTGCCGCAATCAGCGCGTGCTTGACAAGCAGCATTTCAAGCCAAGTACGCTCGTCGTATTCCGACGGACGCCCATTTTGGAGAAAGTCTTTCATAACTTCTCCCAAGATACCGTACTTTTCTCCCGCACCTTCTCCGCGGTATAATTCTTCTAAACTCATCTGTGCCATATCCGCACCTCCTTTGCAGTACACAACAGTACCACAGAAAGGCGCAGAAGTCCAGAGGAAAAGAAAATAATTCTATCGATTACGCAAGTGACCACTTTACACCGTACAAAATTCTTCATCCATCTCTTCTATTATTTTAGGGACTATACTTGAGCCATCGCTTGCATTAATTAACCTTTGTAAATCATTTTCAATTCTTGTAAGTGATTCTCTGATTTCTTCTATCTTTTGTTCATCAAATATCTGCTCACCTCGACTCGTTGTAAGAACTAATACCCCATCCCTCAAATGCATTGGATTATGAGCGAAATCATTCCTCAAACTAAAAATATGTTTTATATCTGTCCACGAAGAAAGACTGATTATATTTTCATCGCACAGTCTCTTGAGAAGCATTTCCTTTATTCTCCAATTGAATTGTATCGGATCGTTTAATATTTTAGGAATTGGATCTTGTGATTTTTTTACAGATTCCCATTTGCCTGTTGTACTACTACAAACATTATCACCTTTAATAGCTACATCTTCTTTTAGCTTGTCCAAACATGGCATGTAACTCATGTTGATGATACTTGAAACCATCTGTTCAAACTTGCTGGCCTTTGATAATACAATTCCGCGTATGGAATGCACATTATACCAAGACTTTATTACCTTAATAATAACGCTTCGTATTTTTTCGGTAAAATCATCTCCTAATGGAGCAATATAAACACCATCAAAATACTCCATGCTAGACTCGGAATCAAAACTAGCTTTTACCGCAGATATCAATGAATTCGGAACACTAGAATAGAATACTATGTCTGTATACATATCATTGTTGCATCTGATTTCTTCAACAACGTCTCCACCAAATAAATCATTTTTAAGATTGTAATCGATAACAAACAAGTCCACATCACGTGCTCTTATAGCTTTATTCAATGTGCCGCTCTCGTTGCTAAGACTTTCCTTGGAAATATCATCAACGACTTGAATATCTGCTTCATATCCTAAAGATTCTATTATACGCCTTACCATCCGTACATCTCGTCTGCATTTTGTTTCTTGATCATCAATCCATAGTATTCGGAATTTACTCATTAGATCACCACCCTTATTATCAATCCGTTAGGAGTTGCTGGTATAGCGAAAATCTGTCCGTCCATCTTTTTGACAATTTCTTTCATGTGAAAAGCACCTATACCAAAGCCTTCGAGAGTACTCGTTTCTCCCAGTTCAAATATTGCTTGAGGATTGGACAAATATTTAGGATCTAGGCCTCTGCCATTATCAATAAAATCAATTTGGCATTTCCCGTTAACTTTTTTACTTTCAATTATTAAAGAAGTCGCAGTTGCTTTTATAGAGTTACTAATTACATTTTCTAAAAACATTAATACGTCCGGAAAATCAATTTCTTTAATTATTGTTCCTGAAATTTTAAATGAATATTGTAGTCTCTTATTTCCTTTTGCTTCAAGATAATCCTTAATCAACTGAACAACATTAGTTTTTAATGTAGGCGAAGATAATGAAAATGTAGCAGAATCAACAAACTTAGGGAGATTTTCGATTTTTGCTGCTGAACGATCAATAGCCATAACAGTTTCCATAATATCATTACTGCTATCCAAATCGAAATCTTCTAATTCACAAACTAGGCTTCTAATTTCTTTTGCAAAATTCACAGATAAATGTATTGCATGCTTATAATTTTCGCCTTCAGAAGTAAAATTGTTCTCTAATACAAATAGGCGTTTTTGTACCTTATTTGTTTCCACTATTGCTGTATCTCGTTCAAATTCTGCCTTTCTTTTTTCTTCACTTGCTCTGACAGCATTTTCTCTTTCGCGATTTGCCTCTGCTTCTGCCGCTTCTCTCTTTTTCCGCTCTTCTTCAGCCTCGGCATCAAGTCTTTCCTTTATGGCTTTTATTTCTTCATTTACCTTTTTACCAGCATCATTTCTTCTTGCTACCAAGGTGTTTATTATTTTACCGACTATTTCACTTAGTTTCTGAATTCTTGGATCACTGATACTATATCCCTCACGGTTGGACGTAGATGCATCTTCAAACAAATCATCATCCAGTATATCGAATGATATTTCACCTTCTATATAAGATGCAAAAGCTGCCACTGAGCGAATGTATGGCATTAAATTACTAACAGCTAGCTTTCCTCTTACATACAGTCTAAGTGCATTAGGATGAAGTTGATTTTTCTTTGCATAGGGAGAGTTTCTTTGTAAAATTGCGTTGTCCAAAGAAGAATGAATTCCTATCCAACCAATCATATTGTATGGCGTTTCGACAACTTGTCCATCCAAATTCGTTAAACTAATCACCCCAGAGGTTACATACTTTTCTTCATTAAGTACCACTGTATCACGAGGAAAATCCACTTCTTTATATACAGTATCTTTAGTGATATACACCTTGGGTTGAATCCTATCTTTATAACCTAACCCAGTATTATCAAAGATACCAAACAATGTATCGAAATTCACCTTTTTCTTTATTGGTGAAAACACGATTGAATCATTGTTTTCCTCAATTACACAAACAGAAACTGTAGAGGATATAACATGATCAAGATAATAATCAGCTAGCATAAGAGGCAAACTTTTTAATCTTTCTCGCCCTATCTTGCGCAAATCAACATCGGACAAATGTATCATTGTGCCTGTTTTTAACTCATCCCATTTGGCTTTTGAAATCAACATTCCAGTATCATATGTAGTTCCCATCAAAGCCGGAATATCACTATCCTTGATTATCTGAGTATTTACGCACCATGCTGATTTTCCATCATCTGTTTTAGTGTACAGATAATAGCACGGAGATAAATACAATGCCGCCAATTTACCTATGCCTTTTCTGCCAAGAGTTTTACCTTCCCTGTTATCGCTTCCTAAACGCTTATTTCTTCCTATAAGTGTATATTTTTCACTAAGATCTTCAAACGACATTCCTGTTCCATCGTCAAAGATTTCGACAACAGCCTTCTCTTTGTTGCGCATATCAATTAAGACATAAACATTTTTAGCTCCTGCGTCTATGCCATTTGCTACAATTTCAGACACTGCAGTCCATGGGTTGGAATACAAATTCTTGCCCAACAATTTCATTGCAAAATAAGTAAAATTAAAAGGAATTCTTTGGTTTTCAGCCATGTTACTATTCCTCCTCGTTTCCATTTTGATTGTTGTTTCGAGGCAAATGTCTTGCGATTTCTTTTGCAATTAACTGAATAACCTCTACAACAACGCTATTGCCAAATTGCTTGTAGTTTTGCTCTTGCGTTTCTGCCAATTGAAATGTATCTGGGAATCCCATAAGCCTTGCACACTCTCTTGGGTATAATTTTCGAACTACACCATCAATTTGATACATTCCTGTTTTACCACCAAGGCCGCCCCCCTGAGACGATAAAGTAGTGGATACACCCAGAACAGAATAAATTCTTTCGCCTTGACGACCAAGACCTATTTTGCCAATGCGTACAAGCTCGTTTTTTCTCTCATTCGGAATTGCTTCATTTATTGTTGTTTCTCTTTGTATTACATAAGAACCGTTGACTGTATTTTCAGCATCTGTGATTAAAATATCTTGAAGAACCTTAAACTCGTCAATTTTGGTTGGAAAGGCAAACTGAGAGGAATTTATATCATCTCTAAACGCAACTATATAAAGTCTTTTTCTCGCTTGCGGAACTCCGTAGTCAGAAGCACACAAAACATCGGAATATACGGTATATCCAATGTCATCTAATTCTTTCTTTACACGAGCTAATGTTTTTCCCCCATCATGTTTTTCGAAATTTTTCACATTTTCCAAAAAGATAACTTTGGGTTTATGATGCTTTGCAATTGCAACCACATTAAAAAACAATTGTCCTCTTGGATCATCAAAACCTTTTTGATCTCCAGATATACTAAATGGTTGGCACGGAAATCCTGCACAAATAATATCATGGGGTGGAATGTCTTCAACTTTGATTTTGGTTATATCACCGTGTGGTCTTAATCCATAGTTTTTCTCATAAACAGCTTTGGCAAATTTATCTATATCTGATGCAAACACGCATCGTGCTCCAAGAGAAGAAAGAGCACAATGGAATCCACCTATACCACAAAACAAATCTATAAATGTAAATCCTTGCAATATTTTATCTGTATCTATATATGTAATCATACACAATCTTCCTTTAATTATGTTTTGGGCATTAAATCAACACTCCATCGCAATGATCGACCTCATGCTGGATGATCTGTACGGTCCAGCTGTTACAGGTCTTGATGCGGTTCTGCATCTCCATAGTCTGGTACTTAACCTTGATGGATTTGTAGCGCTTACACGGACGTTGGCCACCAAGAAGAGATAAGCATCCTTCCTCGGTGTTATACGCACCGTCTTTTTTAATAATCTCGGGATTTAGCATCACCGTATATACAGGAACTCGTCCGCTCTTGTCAAGAAATGCGCTGATACGCTTCTTAACGCCGATCATATTCGCCGCCATACCGACACAGCGATCCTTGTGGGCAAGCAATGTATCAAGCAAATCCTTTACCGCTTGCCAATTCTCTTTCGTAGCAACATCCGACTTTCCTGCAAGGAATATCGGATCATGCATTAATTGTTTACCATAATTATAAATCCTAAATACTTGTTGCGAGACTTTTTACATGAACCAAAACAACAGATTTAAGGCAAATAAACATATCCACCATTAGGACAATCAATATTTTTCCGGATATGAACAATATTCATACCTTCATTTTGTCTGATATTTCGAATCGCACGTGTCCAGTCTCTATTTCCTGTACAAATAATAGAAAGGAATGTGACGTCAAATTCTTTACCTGGATTGCGAGAAAACAACTTAATCAGTCTGTTACGGGCACCTTTTTCACGTAAAACCTCTGCAATCAGATCGGTATCCAAATCTTGAAAATATGCTTTTTTACCTTCGTTACACGGCTCGCATAATGTCCATAAATTTGATTCGGAATTATCTCCACCGAATTCGACCGGAATTTTATGATCTACATGCAATTTAACACCGTCTGATGCTTTCGCTCCGCAACGCTGACAAATGCTGTTGTCACGCATCAAAATTCTATATCTTAACTTCGGAGATATAGTTGCCCTGACATTACCGGTTCCGGAAGGTTCCCCGGAATGAAGAATATATCCGTTTCTTGTAGTCTCTAAATCGTATCCTTCTTGACGTAATAAGCGCAAAGATCTGGCCCAGTCCGAAATCACTGCGATATCTCTCAGCGTCTCACGATCTACTTCTTCTCCTATATGTTCTAACAAGTAATCCAACATTCTTTTCTTTGCACCTGCCATAATTACCTCCTACATCAACTCAAATAATTTTGCTGCTATGCTTTTTATAATCGGAACACATACTGTATTTCCGCATTGCTTATATGCGCTTTTCAGAGAAACTCCTTTGAATGTATATTTCTTGGGATATCCCTGAAAAGCCAGGCACTCCATCGGTGTCAGCATGCGAATGCCGAAATCATCACGGATGATCGGCACTCGGTCATGATATGTTCCCATGTTGGCTTTAAGTGTAGGACATATCTCCCATTTGCGTGTTGCGATACCGCTGTCATCGATTCTGTAAATTCCCGTCTTATCGACGATTTTTGTATTGAGCGCTTTAAAATATCGGCTTTCAGAGCCGTAATAATAAATATCATCGTGCTTTATACTTCGATCGATAACATCGTCAATTGTTGCTTCTAACGGAGCATATTGAGGGAATGAAAACTTATCGCAATCCTCAATATCACGGAAAGCAACAATGAAAATACGGGCACGATTTTGCGGAATGTTCACATCGGTTGCATTGATTACTTTGTATTTTACGGAATAACCAAATTGTGCAAGAGCGTTGTAAATAACCAAAAATGTTTTCCCGTTGTCATGTTCCATAAGATTTTTAACATTCTCCAGAAAAACCACTTTCGGTCGCTTAACATCAATAAAACGTGCAATTTCAAAAAACAAATTGCCGCGTGGATCATTGAAGCCGCGTCGATAGCCCATTACGGAAAACGGCTGGCACGGAAATCCTGCAACAAGTACATCAATATCTGACAGTGCGCACGGATTGATATTTCGAACATCGTCCTCGATAAGAATAGTGCTCGGAAAGTTGTTTCGGTAGGTCTTGCATGCCGCAGCATCAAAATCGTTAGCCCACGCAATCTCAAATCCTGCTTGCTCAAACCCTAAATCTATACCGCCGATTCCAGAAAATAAACTTCCGACCTTGACCTTGTCCATTACTTAATGAACCTCACTTGCAAGTTCAGTTTAAGATAATATTTTCCGTTATCTTTATAGATAGATCCGAATCCATGACGGCTTGTACTTCCCGTCTCAAATTTTGTATTGTTCAAAAGATAATTTTCAAACTCATTGCGGTTAAACAAATGGTAGCATAAAACCTCACCGTCTTCTCTGACAATTATGTATCCTCCCGTAGCATCGGCAGTGCCATCCCAGGTCTTGGAAGGTAGCATACCAAGCGCACACTCCGTCAATAACTTTTTAAACTTATAGCTGTAGAACGGATGTCCGGCCGCAAGGTTATAATTTAAGGGATTGGTTGCAGTTAAATGAGAAATTGCATCTTTTACTGTTGTGATCCCCAACGAGAAAAAAGCCTTAAGCATTTCAGCACAAATCTCCGGTAAGTTACCGTCAAGCAACAATAAATTGTTCTCAAATGTGTTATTTTCCATGCAAAAATATGAAATATCACATTTGTTTGCATTTAAAACGGCAAAACGATTCTTGAACAACTTAGAGCAAGAGTTGAAATCTTTCATTATTGAATCTGTCATCGGTCCTGTAACTTCATAAATAAAGTTAGTCGTTTTTCCTGCATTAATTAACGTGGAAGGACTTCCGAGTCTGGACTTAATGCTGAACCCTTGCACAATATCGATACCGGTGTTTATATCATGAACTTTGGTTCTGATATCGGATTTGTCCGTAGATTTTGCTTTTAGACTGTATACACGAATATTATTCAAAAAAGTCTCGGTTGCAATAACAGAGAAAGACGGAGACTTAGCAGCAATAATTTCACTATAGAGTTCATCGGCAGCTTTTTCAAAATCTCCAAAAGGCAAAGAAATCAGTACAATGTTTGTATCACTGTCTACAACAGAAACACGGCCCCTGTTACTGTCAACATGAAACTCCAGTTGCTGTCCGTTTTCGTTTCTGATTATATTGAGTATATTATAGAATGTTCCGTTGATTTTGTTTAAATCGGCATCTGCCGCAAAAAGCTTACCTGTGGCCAGCAGACGGAGGAAAACATATATTTCACTCCATTCACCTTTATTTCCTGTCAGTGGCATTATCAAGCACCTCCTTGATTTTCTCGGCAATCGCTTCTATTACATTAACGGTAACGCTGTTGCCGAATTGTTTATACAGGTGTACATCGGCAAGCGGAAGCTTGAAGGTATCGGGGAAGCCTTGCAATCTTGCCCATTCACGAGGAGTCATTTTGCGTATACCTTCTCTGTTTACTTCGCCCTTGATGTGGGTAGTAGGTGTTAAATTTGTTTGGCGGTTATCGACTATCAGATTTCTTTCTCTGCCCATTCCTCCACACACAATAGCACCTGCGATATCTTCCATCCCTCTCACTTCATATCCGAAGCCGTTCCCTTTGGCTTCATGTCTGGCTTTATGTCGGCGAAGCGTCTCCAAGTATACATCGCTGAGGTAATATTTTGCGGGAACAGGATTTTCTTCAATAATATCTTTAATTCTTTTGGTATCATCGTTTCCTTGGGGGAACTCGAATTTTTCAGGTGCAATATCATTTCTAAATGCCACAATATAGATTCTTTCTCTGTTTTGAGGCACACCAAAATTTTTACTGTTAAGTGTTGTATCATTATTCGTAAACACCGTATATCCGAGGTCGGTGAAAGTTTTTTTGATGATTTGCAGAGTTCTTCCTCTGTCATGGATCACAAGTCCTTTTACATTCTCGCAGAATATTACACTCGGATGATGATGTTCACAAATTCTTGCCACATCCAAGAATAGAGTTCCTCTACATAAACCTTTATAATTGTCGTCAAAGCCTTGTCTTTTTCCCGCCAAGCTGAATGCCTGACATGGAAATCCTGCTAAGCATATATCAAATTCGGGAACATCGCTTTCATCTATCTTCGTTATATCGCCGGCTATTTCAAAATCATCTTCAAAGTTTGCTCTGTATGTCTTTTGAGCATATTCATCCCATTCGCTGACAAATACTGTTTCTATCTGATTTTTAAAAGCTCTTTCGAATCCTAAACGAATTCCACCAATACCAGCAAACAGGTCGATCGATCTGAATACTTTCATTTTAGCTGTTACCGCCCTTTCGATTATATCAGCACATTCTTTAGTTTTCTTTTTGATATCATTACCCCAGAAGCGTAACACAGTCCAGCCTTCATTTTCAAGTGTTTGAGTTACTTTGATATCTCTTTGCATATTGCGTTCGATCTTAGGTATCCAAAATTCTCGACGAGATTGAATTTCGTTCTTTTTGTTTTCCCAATCATAACCGTGCCAGAATTCGCTGTCGCAGAAAACTGCGACTTTTTTACCTACAAACACGATATCGGGTTTGCCTATGATTTTCTTGTAATTTTTCCTATAGCGCAATCCGCGAGACCATAATTCTTTGCGAAGCAACCGTTCTATTTCGGAATCCTTATTCTTCACAGCTTTCATGTTTTTGCGCCGCTGTTCGGGGGTATGATTATCCATGATGTGCTACTCCTTTTTTGCAACCACAATTATATCCAACCGTTTCAAAAAGTCCAGAGAAAACCTCAGATTTTTGCGAAATAATCTTCATCAATTTCGTAGTCTTTAATCTCATGAACTCCGATACCGAATTCGGCAAGTTTAGTGATGAATTCTTCGCCATCAATCAAATCGATTTGTTGCTTTCCGGGAGCTGCAGCTTCCTCTATAGCTGCTTTAGAAAAAGATCCTGTCGATATAAATACGCCTTTTTCAATATTGGTAGTTAGTGATCCACGAAAATCTCGTATATCACCGGCGCTGACCACTCCGTGATAACGCTTGCATTGAAAAGCTATATTAAAGCTGAAAATACCATTGATTTTCAATTTGCCGGTACCGTCAATTCCGCCGTCGCCCGACTTTTTCGTAACTTCAACCTGTGTAAACCCACATTCGCGAAGTAACCTTTGAGTCAATCGTTCAAATCCATACGGATCCATATTTTGAATTACATCTTGCAGTTTGCTTCTCCAAGATCTTACTTCTTCAGGAATCTCTACACCTGCGTTTTCCATTTGCACCTCTGCAGGCACATTTTTAGTTTGAGACGGCTTTTTGCAATTCTTCTCTATGTAGTCTCCATCGACAGTTTCCACGGATGCAAAAGCAGCAGTAATAGCCCAAACACTTCTTGCACTGTTTTCTATCGCACCATGATTCTTCAAAAGTGTTCTTGCCCACGCACACCTATAATTCACTTCGGACATACTACTGCTGTTAAGATGCGGAACATCCAAAACGTCATCCGGAAGATTCATTAACTGCGCGACCTTATCGTTGATTTCTGTATTCTTTCCGGATCCCCCGAGTTCCTTCAATGCAATAAAAGTATTTTCAATCAACTGAGCATAGGTCGGTATAACAATATTGTTTTTCATATTCAAACTCCTATCACTTTTCATTTACTATCTCAACTATATCGTCCATAGTACACTCAAGCGCGGTACAGATCTTTACGAGAACATCGCTGCTGACAACGGCGCCGTCTTTGCCCATTTTTGTAATTGTAGCGATGCTGATGCCGGCTTTTTCGGCGAGTTCTTTCTTTTTCATATCACGGTCAATTAAAAGCTTGAATAATTTTTTATAGCTTGCGGCCATTGCATTACACCTCATAGATAGTTATATTTAGTACATTGTATCATTGAAAATCATTATACCACACTCTACTCCAAACATCAACAGTTTTCGGCAGAAAAATACTGCGATTTCAGCATTTATCAACTTTTTGTTGCAAGTTTTTAATTTCCTCCTTGCTTTTCCGTAATTCCCTTTTTCTTTGTCTACTGCGGTGCAAATTTTGACTTGAATCAGGTGCTGTTCAGAGTTATAATAACCGTATAAAAAGCAATCGCCTCTCGCATGATAACGAGAGGCGTGTAGTGTGTATTATTCTGCGGGAAATCCCTGTTGACCACATAACAGACCACCTACCGTTTAGGAGCACTCGGAAACAGTGGATACAAGAGTGCTAAAGAGCACGGTTTTCCAGGCGGAAAGGGGCGGAAAAAGCTATTTTGAGCGGAAAGTGCCATCATAAATGCGTTTGGGACCAAGATGCCGCAGGTTCAAGTCCTGTCACCTCGACCATAGAAAAACCGCACTATTAAGCCATTTTCAGGCTCTTTAGTGCGGTTTGTTGTTTTTGAAAATCACCGCAAAAACTCGTTAAAAATCATATAAAATTCTAAAAATGTTAGGCAAGTAAAAAGATGTTACGTTTGATGAGCTTTGCGAATAAAATAAAAGCCCCCTCAAATACCAAACGGTAGTTAAAGGGCTAATCTTATGTATTCTTATTCTTCTGATATTTCCGGCAAACCTGCAACACTTGTCAACAGCGAAAGAACTCCCGAAAGTACACTTGCCGAGGCGACCGCAACCCAATTCACATCGCTTAACACGGCAGATACACCGATAACCGAAATTGCAGTTTGAGCAACGGTTTTTACTGCTCTTACGCCTGCACATTTTGCCCACGATTTCCAATTTGTAATTTTTTTCATATTATTACCTCATTATTTTTTCTCAAGGTCTGCAATTCTGTGATTTGCAACTTTGATTTCTTCATCTGTAACGGCTGAATTTTTTTCAAGATTAAACACTCGCTCTTGCAAATGATTGTATTTATCTTGCTTTTGCTCAAGTTTATCTATACGATAAACAATAAGCGATTTTGTTTTTTCATTTTCGCTCTCTTGCTTTTTCCGATTTGAAACATTGATAATTAGCTGACAAATAATACTGCCGCAAGCAACAATTAGCGATGTAATAATTTCTGTTGCCATATTAACACCGCTCGTTAAGACAGAATAAGCTGTAATCTGTCTATGTAACAGTTATATGCACCTGCGTAGCCGTCTTTGTAATCATTAATATTGTAACCGCTTTTTTTGATTGTTTCACAAAATAGTTCTGTAATCTCTGTAAGTTTTGTTTTGCCGAGTTTAACTTGCAAATTATCTTCCAAATCATAATAAATCGGCATATCAAGAGATTTGTTGTTAATGCACTCAAGAATCATCATATTTTCACTTTTTGCGTTTTTGTAATGGCTTTCAAACATACTGTCTTTCTGACTTGATTCTCTGCCATAGCCGGCTCTTATAATGACTGCTTTTATACCGTCATTCTTCATTTTACTGAAATCAATGTTTTGCTGAAATTCAGAAATGTCAACACAAGATATTTTTGTCGTATTTATGCCTCCTTAACAAAGTTTATAACTAAACTCTTTGATGTCGATAGCAGCGGTGTCCTGAATGGCATTACCGGATATATTGGTAGCCGATAGCTTTGTTATGCAAAGTAGCGGATATACGGTTATATCCTTATCCTTATATTTGCTTATGTCAAAAGCAATATTTTTTGTAATATAGCTTGTGTTAAAGATTATATTCGTTTTACCGTAGTCCAACGATGAATCTAAATATTCGTAAACAAGTTTGCCCGCTTCGTTTTTATAAGAAACCTGTACGGTAGGGAAGATTCCGAATGCTTTGTATTCACTTACTTTTGCGGTAAGTTTCAGATATAATACTTCATTTGTATTATTTTTTAAATTAATTTTGTAGCCTCGTCTGTAAGCAACTTTTGCAAAATCTATGTTATTGATACCTTTTAGGTCGTCAACGGTATATGTCGGTAATTCCGAATAATCGTTAAGATTAAGTTTTAAAATATCCGGATTTTCGGAGAGATTATCTGTTACTGTAAGGTAATTTAACCCATCGCTGTTTTTCATATAGTTGTTGATGACAGGAGAAATCATTTTTATGTCAGTCATAGATTTATCTGTTACTGTTTCGCCGTTAATTTTAATTATATTAAGCGGATTGTCATATTTCTGCTTAAGAGTGTTATACTCGTTTAAATTTGTATAATTGTAAAATTTATCTTCTTTATTTTCTTTGTTTTTGTCTGTATATGTATAAACATACGGCAAAAAACAAACATTGTACATATCCGGACCTTTGAGAGAATCACAAACAGATACATCAATAATATTGTTAATGTTGTTTTTGCCGGCAATTCTGATAGAACTCCCTTCAAATGAGTTCCAATAATCATAGCAGCTTGTTATATTGCCTTGAATATAATTGTTGTGATTATTATCAGTTAAAAGAATACCGGCGGCATTATTTAACGGCTTTTCTCCGTTTTTAAGTCTTGAACCTGAAATAAAGTTATTGGCAAGGCTTTGAAAACCTGTAATTACACAACTTTTGCAATTAGTCATCATAAGTCCGTGTCTGCCGTTTTGCTGTACAGACACATTACTTAAATTAATACAAGAGGCATTACTTAAAGTATTATCCATATTTACACCGTCGCCTCTGTTGCCCCATGATTTTATATTTGTGCCGTTAAAGCCGCCAATATTAATTTTAATACCGTGCTTGCGGTTCTGATGTGTATCAAGATTTACAATTTTATTTCCGTATCCTCCGTTGTACAAACCGCACTCGCCGTTTTCGTATGTACGAATATTAGAAAGATGACAGCCGATACATGTAGTTTCCAATTTTATTCCGGACAAAGGGCAATTGGAAACATTGATGTTTTCAATTGTGTTATCGGAAGAATTACTGTTGCTTATTTTAATACCGTGATATTTGTAATCATCTTCTGAAATTTTACCCTTAACTGAAAAAGAGCTTAGAGTGCAGTTTGATGAACCGGTGATATGAATTATACAATCGTCATTTTTATATTTATATTCATTCGTTTCACTGTCTTTATCATCATTGTGTTTGATTATGGTTTTGTTAATACCCGCACCAAAGATTTTAAGGTTAGGTTTTTCAATTGTTAATTTACCGACTTTATAAATACCTGCGGGAATATATACTACCTTATTTTCTTCTATTGCTTTTTGCAGTGCGTCGGTATCGTCGTTTACGCCGTCACCTACAGCTCCGTAGAACTGTGGAATTGAGAAATACGATGAGTATGAAAATGTTACAGCTTTTGTAGAAGTCAAATCGTTATACTTGCAAAGAGTACCGTCGGATGTCAGAATAAAGCGTATGTTATTAACGATTGTCATAATGAACGAAATTTTGTTATTTTCGCCGTTTCCTATTTCTCCCGTGTAAAGTGTGTCACTGTCAATGTAAGTCAGCAAGTCAGTTACTGAGTTTACAGTTCCTACATTGCAGTGCTTTTCGTAATTTTCAAGATTGTTGTTAGTCATATTTATACCTCCAAATAGATTATTGTATAACTTAAAAAGTTACTTTGCTTTCAAAAAATTAGCAGATAATTTATTTAAATTATCTGAATAAAGTATTATAATTATCTCGTAACTTTTCAAGTTACTTTTATTATAGCAAGCGTTTTGTAACTTGTCAAGGTATTTTAAACAGCGTTGCATAAGACTTTTTCTTGACAAGTTACTTTTGCAGCTATATAATTATGGAAATGATTAATTTAAACACAAAAAGGTGATATTATGACTGTTGGTGAGCGTATAAAAAAAATCAGACAACAAAATGCGATTTCTCAAACGGAGCTTGCAAATGCCTGCAAAATAAGTAAACAAACATTATATAAATACGAAAATAATATAATAACCAATATACCGTTTGATAAAATAGAATTGATAGCCGACTGTTTATCTACATCTCCGTCTTATATAATGGGGTGGGCGGAATATGATTTAAGCAATGTAAAAAATATTGAATCTATGCCGGAAATGGTAAAAGTTCCTTTGGTTGGTACAATTGCCTGCGGTGAGCCTATACTTGCGCAGGAGAACATTGAAGACTATATAAATATGCCCGAAAAAACCAAAGGTACATTTGCACTAAGATGTAAAGGCGACAGTATGATTAATGCTCGCATATTTGACGGAGATATAGTATTTATAAGGGAACAGCCGGAGGTAGAAAACGGAGAGATAGCAGCGGTACTCATTGACGATGAGGCTACTTTAAAGCGTGTATATAAAACAGAATTCAGCATAGAACTCAGACCCGAAAATCCTACCTACAAATCGCTTTATTATCAAAAAGATGAGATGAACAAAGTCCGTATTCTGGGCAAAGCAGTAGGTTTTTACAGTAATGTGTTGTAATATTTTTTTATACTCGATTATATCAACAAAAATAATCGGTAATCACTGATTAAAAAAATTTATTAATTATAAGAAAGAAAACCAAATACTTTGACAACAAAACGGTAAAATCAACGCAATATTGTAAAACAAAATTAATTATGCCTACACAATTCGACATACCATTTTTTGGTAATGTGATATTATAATGTCACAGGGACAAACCCCTGATGCTTAAAAGACACGGGATGGTAAGGTTGACTTTTTTATTTAACAATGATAACAAAATCACTGAAATACCAATAATAAGAATACGACCTAACAAGGCTCAGCCTCGAAAACAATTTGACGAAGCCTCTCTTACATCATTATCGCAGTCCATAACAGAAAACGGTATCTTGCAGCCGCTGACTGTCAGAAGGGCAAGTCAAAGTGAATATGAGCTGATTGCCGGTGAACGCCGTCTTCGTGCGTCGGTTATGGCAGGACTTAAAAAAGTGCCGTGCATAATCGTTAAGTGTTCTGACAAAGAGTCTGCGATCTTTGCTCTCCTTGAAAATCTACAGCGCAGCGACCTCGGCGTGTTCGAGGAAGCTCGCGGGATTTCAAGACTTATACGAAGATTTGGCCTTACTCAAGAGGAGGCGGCTCAAAGGCTTGGCAAAACGCAATCTACCATTGCCAACAAGCTAAGACTTTTGCGCCTTACATACGAAGAACAGGAGCTTATTATTTCGGCAGGTCTTACGGAGCGCCATGCCAGGGCATTACTCCGAATAGAAGACGAGGGCAAAAGGCGAGAAGTCCTAAGCAAGGTAATAGCTCTAAATCTTAACACTCAACAGACCGACAATCTTGTAGGCGAAGTCTTGAATGACTGCCCAAAGCATATTAAAAGTATGGGAAGCAGTAAAGCGGTGATAAAAGATGTGCGTATTTTTGTAAACACCATCAACAAAGCGGTAGATACAATGCGCCTTGCAGGTATTGATGCCAAAGCAGTCAAAAGTGAAAACCCTAACTATATCGAATACACAATTAAAATCCCTAAAAAAAGTGCAAGCGATAATAAATCCGCTTAAATTTACTAACAAGAGGGTGCGAAAGCATCCGTTCCACTCATACCCATTTCCTTATCTAAACCCCTTGCAAACAGCCGTACAGTGTAAAAAACTGTACGGTTGTTTGCGTTAGCAATTAATAATTTTTTGCCGTTTCGTTCAAGCCGCCGAACAGCAGGCTGTTCGGCTACAGAAAAATTTTGTTAGCAGACAGTATCGTTGGCTTTGCCCACACCCACAACTTTTGAAAGGGGCGACCAAACTTTTTATAATCGTAACGGACAAGGTATGAAAATTTTGACATTATTATAAGTCGGTGTTAAAATAAAATTACATTATAATGAAAAGGAATGATTTGTATGTCTAAGGGAGATATTGCAAAGCAAAATTTTATGAACGGTTACAATTGTTCTCAAGCGGTTTTGCTTGCATTTTGCGAGGATTTTGGACTTGAAAAAGAAACGGCATTAAAAATTTCCGAACCGTTCGGCGGCGGTATGGGCAGAATGAGAGAAGTTTGCGGTACTGTTACAGGTATGTTTATGGTGATAGGTCTTGCAATGGGTAATGACAATTCTAAAGACAATACCACAAAGAAAAATGTTTATAAATCGGTTCAGGAGCTTGCCGCAAAGTTTAAAGAAGACAACGGCTCTATTATTTGCAGAGAACTTTTAGGTTTTCAGAAAAACAATAAGGAAAGTTATGTGCCGTCAGAACGCACCAACGAATACTATAAAAAGCGTCCTTGTCCGGAGCTTTGCAAGTATGCGGCAGATATTCTTGAAGAATATCTTAAGAAAGAAAACCTCATTTAAACAACTGTTATTATATAAAATATATGATTTTGTGAATTGTCAACCAAAATTCAATTGCAGGTTGACAATTCGGTAAAACCGAGTTATAATATTGTCAACTTAATAAACCAAATAGGTTGACGATAAGGAGAAAGAACAATGTTAGAGGTAAAATCAAAGGCAACATCAAAAAGCAAAGCCGCTTTGCTTGATTTAGTATTTGTGGCACTCTTTGCCGCTGTAATGACAGTTTGTGCGCAAATTCAGATTCCGTTCGGAGAAGTTCCGTTTACACTTCAAACTCTCGGTGTATTTATTGCAGCGTCATTACTCGGTTGGAAAAGAGGTACACTCAGTGTTATAGTTTATGTACTTCTCGGTCTTGCCGGTGTTCCTGTGTTTGCAGGTTTCAGCGGAGGTATAGGTGTACTTTTCGGACCGACAGGCGGATATATTATAGGCTTTATTTTTACAGCTTTAATTGTAGGTCTTATGACAGAAAAACTCGGCAAAAAACTTTGGGTTGAAATTGTTTCTATGATTTTTGGCCTTGCTGTTTGTTATGCATTCGGCACAGTATGGTTTATGTTACAAATGAAAATGGGACTTGTTGAGTCACTTTTACTGTGCGTAGTTCCTTATCTTATTGCTGATGCACTCAAAATTGCATTTTCAGCTGTATTGGTAAATCGTCTTGACAAAGTTATCAAGCTTTAATCTGCGACCGCACCACAGCCTTTGCATACAATTTTTTGTAGGAAAAGGCTACAGCAGTGATTTTGTGCAGAATATGACAAATGTAATTGAATATCTGAATAAAGAAAATCCGCTGATTACCTTAACGGGCAGTTGTAATGATGTTCTTTGCAGTAAATGCCCGAATAATAAATCACAGCTTTGTGCCGATAATGATAAAGTGGCAAGTTTTGACAATGCTTGTCTGAAAGAATATAATTTAAAAATCGGTGACGAAATCGAATGGATTACGCTTAAAGATATGGCAAAAAGCAGGATAATTTCACAAGGAAAACTTAGTGAAGTCTGCAAAAATTGTCAGTGGAAATGTTACGATATTTAATAAGCTTACAACATCCCCATATAAAAAATCCCTGTTCAGCGCTGAACAGGGATTTTTGCTGTTTGTTAATTTTTGTTGAGTTGAGAGTAAAAGATTATTGTTTAGAAGAATGCTTCGCCAATCAATTATAAAAGTTTGGTCAACCTTTTCAAAAATAAATAATTCTGTTTTAATGGCTGTCGCCTGTTTTTTCAAACTAAGTGCAAGCACGCAAACAGCGTGACTGTTTGCGCCTGATAAACTGCAATATCGGAAGATATTATGGGCGCTGCCCAAACCCGCAAGCCTTTAAAAAGGCTTGACCTAAATTTTATTAAACCGTCTTTTTATTAGCTTTTGCGGTAAGTTTTTCAATTTCTATCACAAAAACATCTGTGCGTTCAAATGCGCCTTTTATATGGTTTTCACCGTCTTCCGTAAATTCGGGAGAGTATTTTTGCACCAGAAGCCGCAGTGCTTTTTCTTTTTCGGTAACCGTTTTTGACGCATAACCAAAGGCAATGGCACTTTCATAACCTGTTGTGAATTTTTCGGAAATAACATCTGATTTTGTAACGACAGTAAACGAAACTTTGCCCGAAAATCTTAGGTTATCCTGTTTGTGACCGACATTTTTGGCACAGTGAAAGTAGATTTTGCCGTCATCGTAAGCATAGTTTACGGGTACACCGTACGGATAGCCGTCTGCGCCGATGGTAGAAAGCACACCGAAGCTGCCCGATTTCAGAATTTCTAAGGCGGCATTTTCGTCAACTGCTCTGTCTTTTCTGCGGATTTCATAGTCTTTCATATTAATCAACTCCAAGATTGTTCATTACCATACCTGTAATCATTTTTGGATAGAAATATGTGGATTTCTGCGGCATTTTTTCCCCTGCGGCGGCAACATCACGAATTTCGGTAACTCTTGTAGGGTTGAGTACAAATGAGCATTGGAACTCGCCTTTGTCAACTCCGTCAATTGCCTCTGTAAAGAATTTTGTGTATGTAAGGTTAATCTGTTTTGCCATATTTTCCTTGTCAATTCCAAAGATTTTTTCAAGAATAAGTGTATGGAGAACAGAAACATCAAGCGACTGTGACGCCTTGCTTACATTGGGGAGCATTTGGCTCATAATGTCGATATTTTTGAGTGTCAGCAAGAACCATTCGCCCTTGCCGCAATAGAAACCGAATGCTTTTTTGCCCTCGTCATAGAGTTTTTTCAAATCTTCCTCCATGGTGTCCGTGCCTTCTTTTTCATCTATGTAGAAGAATTCAGAGCACTTTTCGAGTACCGCCTCTTTGTCAAAGTTCGGTAAATCTCTCACAAGGCGGTGGGTAGGGAATACCACAAGTCCCGGATGCTCCATATCTACGAGGTAAATCATCTGGAAGTCCTGCGGATCGCCCGGCTTTGAAATGCCGTTTTCTCTGCAATAATTTCTGTAATTGAGAGCGGTTTCGTATCTGTGGTGACCGTCGGCAATATATAGTTTTCTGTCTGCAAAATCGGCAACAAGCTTCGCAATGATTTCTTCGTCGGTTTCAATCCAAAGGCGATGTGTAACACCTGTTTCGTCTGTAAATTCAAGGTCGGCTTTTGCCTTTGACTGCTCATCAATGGTAGCGAGAGTTGTATGTTTTTCGTCCATATAGAGAGCGTAAATCTGACTGAAATTGCAGTTTGTTGCTTTCATAAGATTTAAACGGTCTTCTTTAGCCTTTGAAAGGGTAAATTCGTGCGGTAAGATAATGCCTTTTGAAAATTCTTCAAGCTGAACTCTCGCAATAATGCCCTTTATGCTTTTGCGTGTGTTGCCAACGGAAAATTCTTCCTCGTAAATATAAATAGCAGGCTTATCTTCAATTTTCAAAATGCCTTTATCCTGCCACATTTTTAAAATATCGCTTGCGCAAGCGTAAGGATTTTCACCCTCTTTTGGCAATTCAAGACGAATAATGTTGTATTCGTTTTCTTTAATAAAAGCAAGTCTTTCTTGCTCGCTGATTATGTCGTACGGAGGACAGCAAAGAGAGGAAATTTCGCCTGCCTTTGCGGTGTTGTATCTCATACCTTTGAATGCTTTAATAACTGCCATAGCCGTTACCTCCAATTGAATTAATAAAATTCCCGAACAAGGAATATAAAATTATAAGAATTATAAGTAAAAATAATACTATCATATATATTGTACCACGAATATGTAGGAATTTCAATAAATTTGTTGTAAAAAGCAGTGCTTTTATATACTTTTTGAATAATACAGAAACAAAAATTCTTATAAAATTAAATGAAAAGATTGACAATACAGATATAATATGATATAATATCACTTGCGTAAAATAAATACGCGCCAATAGCTCAGTTGGTTAGAGCTACCGGCTCATAACCGGTCGGTCCGGGGTTCGAGTCCCTGTTGGCGCACCAAGCAACAACCGCATTAGAAAACTGTTTTTCAGCTTTTTAATGCGGTTGTTTTTATATCGTGATACATAGAAATACAAGGAAAAACAGTGTACTACAGAAAAAATGCATTGCAAAAAAATATCTTTGATTTTATATTTTAACGGAATACTTTATAAAAGTTTGGTCGACCTTTTCAAAGGTCGTGGGTGTGGGCAAAGCCCACAAATACTTTCCGTTTATGCAATCTAAGGATAGCCAAACAGCCTGCTGTTTGCGCCTGATAAATTGTTATATCGGAAGATTTTATGGGCGCTGCCCAAACCTGCAATTTTTGAAAAATTGAGTAAACTTTTTTGCTTTTGGGAGAATAATTTAGCGTTAGCTAAATTTCAATGCCCGACTGACACTCCGCCAAACCATAATTCATCCTAACTTTTGATAAAAGGCCAAAAAAGAAATGCAGATAGGGAAGAACCCTGTCTGCATTTCCGATTATAAAGAGGTCGGACAAAAATGACCTTAATATAAAATTAATTTAAAAACTGAAAAATTTACCTAAATAGTTGTTATTCTTCAACTGTTTCAATTTTTTCTTCAGCTTTAGTTTCCTTAGTTTCTTCCTTTTCTTCGACTACAGGCTTTTCATCGACTTTTTCTTCTGCTTTGCTTTCAGCTTTTGCGGCTTTTTCAGCCTTTGCTTTCTTAAGAGCGGCAGCCTTGCGGTTTGTAGTCTTTTCCTTCTTTGGCTTTTCGGGTGCAGGAAGTTCCTTGTCAAGCTCAATGTAGATTACAGAAAGCGGTGCAAGCGTAATATTGATTGAGTACGGAAGATCGTGATCGGCTGCATCCTGTGCCTTTAATTCGCCCTCGTTTACGATACCGCAACCGCCGAATTCCTCTGCCTCGGAGTTGAGAACTTCTTTATAGATACCAAACTTCGGAACACCGATTTTGTAGTTCTCACGGAGCATTGGCTGGAAGTTACATACAACAATAACTTCGCTTCCGTCATAAGCAATTCTTCTGAAAGAAATAATGCTATGCTTGTAATCGTCGAGAGCAATCCACTGGAAACCGTTCCAGTCGTAGTCGTTTTCGTGCATTGCAGGTGTATCACAATAGAATTTATTTGCTGTAGCAAAGAAGTGATTAAGCTGACGGTGCTTTTCGTAGCCGAGCAAGTTCCACTGGAGCTGTTCGGTAGAATTCCACTCGTCAAACTGTCCGAGCTCACTGCCCATAAACATAAGTTTTTTACCGGGATGAGCAAGCATATAAGCAAGGAATCCTCTTACGCCCGCAAACTTGTTGTCATACAGACCCGGCATTTTGTTGATAAGCGAGCCTTTGCCGTAAACAACTTCATCATGAGAGATAGGGAGCATAAAGCTTTCGCTGAATGCGTAAACCATACTGAATGTAAGAGTATCGTGGTGATAATTTCTGTAAAGCGGGTCAAGGCTGATGTATGAGAGCATATCGTTCATCCAACCCATATTCCACTTGTAGTCAAATCCAAGCCCCATATCCTTTGGCGGGAAACCGGTAACATTCGGCCATGCTGTGCTCTCTTCGGCAATCATCATAGCTTCCGGGTGGAACATATGCACAACAGTGTTAAGTTTCTGTAAGAAATCAACAGCAACAAGATTTTCTCTGCCGCCGTAGATATTTGCAAGCCATTCGCCGTCTTTACGGTTGTAGTCGAGGTAGAGCATAGATGCAACGGCGTCAACTCTGATGCCGTCAATATGATATTGGTCAAGCCAGAACATTGCGGATGAAAGCAAGAAACTTGCTACTTCGTAACGGGCATAGTTAAAGATATATGTACCCCATTCCTTGTGTTCGCCGATTCTCCAATCCTCGTATTCATAACAGCCTGTACCGTCAAATCTGCCAAGACCGTGCTCGTCCTTAGGGAAGTGAGCAGGTACCCAGTCAAGAATAACGCCGATACCTTCCTGATGACATTTGTCAACAAAATACATAAGGTCTTTAGGAGTACCGTAACGGGAAGTTGCCGCAAAGTAACCTGTTACCTGATAGCCCCAGCTGCCGTCAAACGGATATTCTGTAAGAGGCATAAACTCAATGTGAGTGTAGCCCATTTCTTTTACATAAGGAATAAGCTCCTCGGCGAGCTTTCTATAGCTGAATACATTGCCGTCCTCGTATTTTCTCCAAGAACCTGCGTGCATTTCATATACATTGATAGGAGCGTTCTTGTGCGGGTGAGCTTTCTTGTGCTCAAGCCACTCGCTGTCGTTCCATTCATAACCGTGAATTTCATATACACGAGATGCGTTATCAGGTCTTGTCTGGCAATGGAATGCATATGGGTCGGTTTTCATTACCTTTTGCATTGACGGAGTTTCTACGCAGTATTTATAGCAAGCATATTCCCATACACCCTCAATAAACAACTCCCATACGCCTGAATTGTCGATTTTATACATATAGTTTGCATCGGGGTTCCAATCGTTGAAATCACCTACAACGGATACGGAAAGTGCGTTTGGTGCCCATACTCTGAACACAACGCCGTCTCTGTCGCCCCAGTTTACAAAATGAGAGCCCATAAATTCATAAGCTGTAACAGATTCGCCCTGCAAAAACTGTTCAAGCGGAGTTCTTTTGTCATTTAAACTAAAAGCCATTTATATATCCTCTTTTCTTTAAGAAATTTGGGAAAAGGGCGCATATTGCTCGTTCTTACAAAAAAATAAATCCGCAGTATGCTTTTACAGTGTTTCCCTTGATTTAATTATATGTTTATAGTATAATATATTCTACACAAATATACAAGAGTTAATTTTAATTTTTATGTAAATTATTTTACAAATTATTAAAATTTGTTTATTTTTTCAAAAAAATTTAAGGTGAAATTTTATGGATAAAAGAGTAAAAAATACCACAAAGGCACTCAAGCAGACACTTTTTGATATGCTTGAGCAAATGCCTTTGAGCAAAATTACAGTAACCTCTCTCTGTAAGCAGGCGGGAGTGAACAGAGTTACCTTTTATCACCATTTCGCCGATGTTTACGATATGATTTCTCAAATAGAAATCAGCTATGTTGAAGAATTAAAGGATTACAATTTTAAATTTACGCAGAACGGCAAGGTGAATTTCCTTTGGATTGTGCGCTTTGTAAAGAAGTATTCGGATTTTTACAGAGTGGTTTTCAATAACAATATCCAGACTAAATTACTTGACGAAATGTATGCGGAGCTCAAAAAAGAGTATTGTGCGGCATTTGGCAAAAAGGATATTCCGCAGACCAAACTTGAGTATATGTTTACATTTCTCGAAAGCGGTGCGTCAGGTATTTTAAAAAAGTGGGTAAGAGGCGGAATGGCAGAGAGCGAAGAATATATCGCTGACCTTATAAGCGAAATATTTATCAGTATGCACAGTCATATATAATAGTTGCCCACAGCCGAAAATTATGTTAAAATATGTAGTCAAATGAAAGAAAAAATTACGGATGGTGTATATATGAAAAAAAGATTTCTTGACAGCGGAAAAATTGTAGGCACTCACGGCATAAAAGGCGAATTAAGAATTGACCCGTGGTGCGACAGTCCCGAATTTTTGTGCTGCTTTAAAAAACTTTATCTTGACGAGCAGGGCAGAGAGAGCATTAAGGTAAAGTCACGCCCTCACAAAAATATTGTGCTTTGCAAGGTTGACGGAATAGATACAATTGAGCAGGCGGATAAAATGAGAGGCAAGACAATTTATATCGACCGAGAGGAGATCGTCCTTGACGAGGGTGTAAACTTTGTTCAGGATTTGCTCGGCCTTGAGGTAAAAGACGCCGACAATGCAACTGTTTACGGCAAAATTACAGATGTTTTGCGCACAGGTGCTAATGATGTTTATGAGATAACAGATGACAACGGCAAAAAATATCTTGCACCCGTTATTGACGAGGTTATTACAGAAACCAATGTTGATGACGGATATGTTCTTATTCGCCCGATGAAAGGAATATTTGACGATGAGGATTGATATAATAACCTTATTCCCCGAGATGTTTACTCCTGTTTTGGGTGACAGTATAATCGGCAGAGCACAAAAAAGCGGTGCGCTTGAAATACATTGTCATCAACTGCGTGACTATGCTTTTGACAAGCACAGACGAGTTGACGATACCCCGTACGGCGGCGGAATGGGAATGTTGATGAAAGCCGAGCCTATAGCGCTTTGCTTTGAGGATATATGCGATAAAATCGGCAAAAGACCGCATTTTGTCTATATGTCGCCGCAGGGAAAAACTCTTACGCAGCAAAGACTTAAGGAAATAGCCGAGATTGAGAATGTCTGCATATTGTGCGGTCATTACGAGGGTGTCGATCAGCGTTTGCTTGATGAATTTATAGACGAGGAAATTTCAATCGGCGACTATGTGCTTACAGGCGGCGAACTTCCTGCAATGGTATTCACGGACGCACTTTCAAGAATGGTGCCGGGTGTACTTTCAAATAATGAATGTTTTACCGAAGAAAGCCATTTTAACGGTTTGCTTGAGTATCCTCAATACACAAAACCGTCGGTATGGAGGGGCAAAGAAGTGCCCGAAGTGCTTTTGAGCGGTCATCATGCAAACATAGCAAAGTGGCAGAAAGAAAAAAGTCTTGAGGTAACCCGTGCAAAGCGCCCGGACTTGCTTGAAAAGATAAAAGAACAGCAATAAGAATTAACAATAATTTAGTGCTGCAAAATAATATTTAGCAATACTTAATATAATTTAATTTCAGTTTTAGTAAAGTTGCACAACAACAGGCCAAAATTTTTGGTTGTAAGTGAGTATTAAACCAAAAATTAATTAACTTATTGACCTTTTTTTGAAAAAATACTATAATATTTATTAAAAGATTGCAAAATGCAGTCGGATTACAAAACGGGTTAAATTATATGGCAAGAGAGGGATTTTAAAATGTATGTTAAGGAAGTATTAGTACAGAACAAGGCAGGCTTACATGCTCGCCCAGCTACATTTTTCATTCAGAAGGCTAACGAATACAAGTCAACTGTATGGGTAGAAAAGGAAGAAAGACGAGTTAATGCAAAGAGCCTTCTCGGCGTATTGTCACTTGGTATTATCGGCGGTACAACCATCAAGGTTATTGCTGACGGTTCAGACGAAACAGAGGCTGTTGACGGTCTTGTTGCTCTCGTTGAGTCAGGTTTTGCTGAATAAGTTAAATAATTTATACTCTTTCAGAATTTAAGGGCGGTTTTCCGCCCTTTTTGTTTTGCCTTTTTAAAGGTTGACCAAACTTTTATAATTGCTTGTCGAAACAATTTGTTAAACCATAGTTTTAAATATTCCAAACATAAAAACAAATCCGATTTACATTATTTTCAAAAAGATTTTTAAAACCTATTGACAAACGGAAACGGTGGTGTTACAATAAACCTACTTTATCGGTAGGAATACTAAGTTTTAGGAGAATTCCCGCTTTTTAAAGTAATATTATTATATATCCGCACACAATGCGGAAATTTAAAATCAGAAGGGTGATAATATGAGCGAAAAGAATGTAAAAGATTTAGGCTTTCAGACAAGAGCCGTGCATACAGGCAACGGTGTTGACGGCGAAACAGGAGCAATTAAGAGGCCTATAACTATGGCAAACAGCTATGAATTGCCCTATGACCCAAGTGACCTTAACTGGAGCAGTGCAGGTAAAAACCTTTATACAAGAAACGGAGGCTCAAACCAGCAGTATCTTCAGGAAAAAGTTGCCTCTCTTGAGGGCGGTGAAGATTGCGTGGTGCTTGCAAGCGGTGTTGCCGCTTTGTCGGGACTGTTCTTTGCTTTACTCAAAAGCGGTGACCATGTAATTTTCTCAAGCGTTACTTATATTGCGGTTTACAGACTTTTAAACGAGCTTTTAAACAATAAATTCGGTGTGGAAACAACAATTGTTGATACCTCCGACCCCGAAAATGTAAGAAAGGCAATCCGCCTGAACACAAAACTTATTCATATAGAAACTCCGGGCAACCCCACACTTACAATTTCGGACATCAAGGCGATTGCAGACATTGCGCACGAAAACAATGCGCTGTTATCTGTTGACAATACATTTGCTTCTCCGTACAACCAAAGACCTGTTGAGCTTGGCGCAGACTTTTCGATTGAAAGCCTTACAAAATATATCAACGGTCACGGTGACGCAATGGGTGGTGCTATTATCGGTAAAAAAGAATACCTCGACATCATCAGAGCACAGTCGCAGATTAACCTCGGTGCAACAATCAGCCCGTTCAATGCTTGGCTTATTATGCGTGGTGCGGTTACTTTACCGCTTAGAATGAAACAGCACAATGAAAATGCACTCAAAGTCGCTAAATATTTAAAGACTGTAAAGGGTGTAAGTTTTGTGGCTTATCCGGGACTTAAAGACCACCCGAACCACGATATTGCCAAAAAGCAGATGACAAACGGTTTCGGCGGTGTGCTTTCGTTCGGACTCAAGGCTGACCATGATACATATAACAGATTTGTAAGCCATTTGAATGTCATAACTTCGGCAGTTTCTCTCGGTCACGATGAAAGCCTTATCGTTTTCCTCGGAGAAAACGACGAAAGACAGTATCTTTATCCCGAAGAATTCCACAACGGCTTTTTCAGATTCAGCGTCGGCATTGAAGATGCAGAAGATATTATTGCAGACCTTGAGCAGGCATTTAAGAAGGAAAATTTATTATGATAAGAAAAGCCACGGTGCTTGATTTGCCGGCTGTCAAAGAAATTTACAATTATGCGGTTTTAAACACTACCGCAACCTATGACATAAATCCCAAAGATGACAAATACTTTGTTGATATGTTAAATGAGCATACAGGCAAGTATTTGCTCTCTGTGTATGAGGAAAACGGCAATGTAATCGGTTATGTTGCACTTTCCCGCTACAGTAAAAGAGATGCATACGACATTACAGCCGAACTTTCGGTATATGTAAAAAACGATTGTCAAAACAGGCACATCGGCACTCAACTTATTGAGTATGCACTTCAAGAGGCGCAAAAGAATAATCGGTTCTTGACTGTGGTTTCGCTTATCACAAGCGAGAACGAGCACAGCATTTATTTACATAAACAGTTCGGATTTGAATTTGGCGGAAGAATTAAAAACGCAGGATTCAAATTTGACAGGCTCTTGGGCGTAGATATTTATTACAAGAATTTCCAATGAGTTTTTAACGGATTGGCGCAGATGTATTGACTTTTATCAATTAATATGGTATTATCAGGACATATAAAACCTATTAGGTTTATAGGACTTCAAGAGAGGAGAGCAACCTTATGACAAAGCTTGTTTCATATGTAAAAAGCTCTATGTGTTGCTGTTGCATGTGCACAATGTGTATGTGTTTATTTCCCATGCTCTCCGACGAAAAGTTTTGACCAGATAAAGTTTTACTGACCGGAGTGCATATGTTCTTCGGTCTTTTTTAATGCTTTTTATTATTCTGTGCATAAAATGTTAAGAGATTAGGAAAAAGGTGAAAAAATGAATTGGGAATTTATTTTTAAATATCTTCCTTTGTACCAAGAGGCAGCTTTGCTCACTTTAAAAATCGGACTTATCGGAATCGCCGTTTCTATTATAATCGGTCTTTTCTGTTCATTGGTTCAGTATTACAAAGTGCCCGTGCTAAGGCAGATCGCAACGGTATATATTGAAATATCCCGTAACACTCCGTTGCTTATTCAGTTGTTTTTTATTTACTATGCGCTGCCAAAGGTTGGCGTGCAGGTAAGCTCTGAAATGGCAGGCTATATCGGTCTTGCTTTCCTGGGCGGAAGCTATATGTCGGAAACTTTCAGGAGCGGACTTGAATCTGTAGATAAAATTCAAACCGAAAGTGCTTTAAGTCTTGGTATGAAGCATCCGCAGATTATGAGATATGTAATACTGCCGCAGGCTTTTTCAACAAGTGTACCGCCGTTTGTGGCAAATGTAATATTCTTGCTTAAAGAAACAAGTGTATTCAGCGCAGTAAGCCTTATGGACCTTATGTTTGTTGCAAAGGACTTAATCGGTCTTTACTACAAAACAACAGAGTGTTTGTTTATGCTTGTTGTGTTCTATTTAATTATACTGCTGCCTGTTTCAATACTTGGAAGTGTGCTGGAAAGGAAACTGAGATATGCCGGATTTGGGGATTGATGTTCTTTTTAAGGGAACAAACTTTATACGCCTTTTGGGCGGCTTGTGGACTGCACTTGAAATCAGTCTTATTTCAGTCGGTCTTAGCATACCGCTTGGCATTTTGCTTGGCATTGTAATGACTATACCAAACAAAGCAATAAAAGTTATAACAAAAATTTATCTTGAAATTATCAGAATAATGCCGCAGCTTGTGTTGCTTTTTATAGTGTTCTTCGGTGCAACAAGAACTATGGGAATTAATCTTTCGGGCGAGGTTGCCTCGGTAATAGTGTTTACGCTTTGGGGTACGGCAGAGATGGGCGACTTGGTGCGAGGCTCAATTATCAGTATTCCGAAACACCAGTCAGAAAGCAGTCTTGCGCTCGGACTCAGCAAAGCACAAACCTATTTATATATAATAATTCCGCAGACGGTACGCAGACTTTTGCCGCTTTCAATCAACCTTGTTACAAGAATGATAAAGACTACAAGCCTTATCCTTATGATTGGTGTTGTAGAGGTTATAAAGGTTGCACAACAGATTATTGAGGCAAACCGTGCCACAAGCCCGAACGCAGCGTTCGGTGTGTACCTTGTAGTATTCATTATGTACTTTATAGTTTGCTTCTCAATAAGTATGGTTGCAAAACATCTTGAAAAGAAATGGAGTTGAGGAAATGTCGCAGGAACTGTTAAAAATAGAAAATCTTACAAAGCGTTACGATGATAATACCGTACTTCAAAGCATTAATATGACAGTCCGTCAGGGTGAAGTTGTGGTAATTATCGGCCCGAGCGGCTGTGGCAAGAGTACCTTTTTACGATGTATAAACGGTCTTGAACCTATACAGGAGGGCACAATTTCTTTTGAGGGCGAGTTAATCGACCGCAAAAGCAAAAATATAGCGGAAATTCGTCAAAAAATCGGTATGGTGTTCCAAAATTACGAGCTTTTCCCCCACCTTACCGTTATGGATAATATTTTGCTTGCACCTACAAAAGTGCAGAAGAGAAATAAAGAGGAAGTAAAAAAAGAGGCGGAAGAGCTGCTCGAAAAAGTCGGATTAAGCGAAAAGAGCAACAGCTATCCACGACAGCTTTCGGGCGGTCAGAAACAGAGAGTTGCAATTGTAAGAGCCTTGTGTATGCACCCGGACATTTTGCTTTTTGATGAGGTTACAGCCGCACTTGACCCCGAAATGGTAAGGGAAGTGCTTGATGTAATGCTCGGACTTGCAAAGCAGGGAAGAACAATGCTTATTGTAACTCACGAAATGCAGTTTGCCCGTGCGGTTGCCGACAGAATAGTATTTTTTGACGGCGGTCACATTGTGGAAGAGGGTAAACCCGAAGAGTTCTTCACAAATCCAAAGACCGAGAGAGCTAAAAAATTCCTTGATATTTTTGAGTTTGACTCAATTAAATAAATTTTCTTTAAGAAAGAGGAGAGATTATTATGAAAAGAATTACAAAAATCATTTCTGCAATCCTTGCAGTGTTAGTTGTTACAGCGGTGTTTGCAGGTTGCTCAAGTTCAAACGACAATTCAACCGCTAACGGCTTTAGAACACTTGATGAAATCAAATCATCGGGTACAATCAATATCGGCGTATTTTCCGACAAAAACCCATTCGGTTATGTTGACGAAAACGGCGAGTATCAGGGCTACGATGTTTACTTTGCAAATCGACTTGGCAAGGACCTCGGCGTAAAAGTAAACTTTGTTTCAACTGAGGCTGCAAACAGAATCGAATACCTCCAGACAGGTAAGGTAGACCTCATTCTTGCAAACTTTACAGTTACAGACGAGAGAAAAGAAGAGGTTGACTTTGCACTTCCTTATATGAGCGTTTCACTCGGTGTTGTATCTCCGAAGAGCAACACAATAACAAGCCTTGACAATTGGAACGAAAGCGACAGTATGATTGTAATTTCAGGTACAACTGCCGAAACTTACCTCACAAAGAACTATCCGAACATCAAACTTCAGAAGTATGACGCATATGCACAGGCAAAGACAGCTCTTGAAAACGGCAGCGGCGCAGCTTGGGCAAACGACAATACAGAGGTTATCGCATACGCAAACCAGAACAGTGACTTTGTTGTAGGTATTCCTGAGCTTGGTTCGGCAGATACAATTGCTCCTGCCGTAACAAAGGGCAACGATACACTCCTTAACTGGATCAACGATGAAATCAAGGCACTCGGCAAAGAAAACTTCTTCCACAAAGATTACGAGGCAACACTCCTTGACACATACGGCAAGGATTACGAGAATCAGCTTGTAATCGAGGGCGGCGAGCTTGCTTCTTCAACAAACGATACAGCTAAATAATTTAACTTAATATTCAATAAAACAACGGCAATCGGAATTTAATCCGGCTGCCGTTGTTTTATTGGCTCTTTTTTATTGGTTCTTTATTAAAATTTTTTATCAAAAGTTGGGGTAAATTATGGTTTAGCAAATTGTTTCGACAAGTAATTATAAAAGTTTGGTCGACCTTTTCAAAGGTCGTGGGTGTGGGCAAAGCCCACAATACTTTTTGCTAGCGCAAAATATCGATAGCCAAACAGCTTGTTGTTGTCAACTTTATATTATAAGCTTGGAAAAACTCGCAAAGCCACAGCTTATATTAAAGAACTTGTCAATATAAATAAAGATACACACAATTTCTTTAATCGTTTGGTGATAGGCGAAGGTTTGTCAGACCTTGAGTTTGGTATGTACGGTTATCGTGCAAATTCTATTGAAGAACTTGCAATTGATGTTACAGATAATAAGTTTCTTTTTGTAAATTGCGGTGTTTATTTTAAATGGGTATTAAAAACAATTAAGAGTATTGATTAATAAAAGCCTCGCCAAAATCATTTAACTTGGCGAGGTTCTTTTGTACCAAAGCGTGTAAAGGTGTTGCTGTCAAGTTTTGAATTTAATAACCCTATATAGTTGTCTGCAAGAATTTTAATATATTTTATTGCAATACATTAAGCAAAGACCAAATTTTCTTTATGAAGTGTAATAATGTTATTATATTTGTTTAAATATGTGTTTTTATGTCTAACAACATTAAAATGATTTATTTTTCAAAAATTCCTTGACAAATTACGCAAAGTTTGATATAATACATCTTGTCTTGAAAATTAAACAGATATAGGGGTATAGCTCAGTTGGTAGAGCAGCGGTCTCCAAAACCGCGTGCCGAGGGTTCAAGTCCTTCTGCCCCTGCCAAACAAAAACGGCTTAAACACTGCGTTTAAGCCGTTTTTTCGTATAAATAAACAGGCGGAGCGTGGTCTAAAATACCACTTTTGATGCTCAAATTGTGTTTCAAACTTCTCAAACGGTCTCAAAAATTCCAACAAGTCCGTCTGTTACATCATCAAAATAGCATCAAAAATTTTTACTAATTATTAATGCATCTCTAGATAACAATAATAATTGTAAAATTTAGAAGAGTTGTGAAAAAAAGAAAATCTTTAGACTTCATTCTTCATAGTTCCTGTTCTTTATGATTCTAATTCTAATTTGATCTTCTCCGAATTCTCGTCTGAATAATCAAAATTCTCAAGAAGTCTTTTATAAAATTCCGCTACATCATAATCTGTCAAAATCCAATTGACCTGATTATTTTCAACAGCAATTTTATAGAGATTTTTAATCTGATCATTAGACCATTTATCAATTACCAATAATTGACTTATTATTGTGTGGGTATTGGCAAAATTTGAACTATCTTCTAATGATAATATAAGGCTCTCCTTCTTTTCCTCTTCTTCGTTTATTATATAAGCCTCATCAGATTTTTTTACCTCATCTTTAAGTTCAAATGATATATTTTCAAGTTTTTCATTAGCACTCGTTCTGTCAATTATTGACTTAACTAATATATCAAGTTCACTTCCATCTGTATAATCAGCAGATGCAAAATATTTAATCCTGTTGTCCTTTATCATTTTATAGACTTTCTTCTTGTCCTTTGTATCAGGATTATAAACACCTATAGAATGACCACCGTATGTATTAACCAGTTTCATACATGGTATATCCGTGTCACTATCGCCTATGTATACCATATTTCTGAAAGGGACTCTAATGTCTTCTGGTGAGAAATAGTCATTGACACCTTGATCATTAATGTCTAAAACACCTTTTTCAATCCTAAATAGAAATTGAGTTTTGTTTGTATAATTAACAACCTGAGCTGGCCAAATAGCAACGCCATAATTATCAAAATAAAATGAACTAGCATATATTTTTTCAAAGGCACCACTTTTTGCTACAGTAGTACCTTCAATCATTTCCTTTAGTCCGGAAGATATAATATAATGTTCAACAATAACATTTTGCTCTAAACCATATTGTCTCATTCTCTCAAACCAATCTTCAACCCCTGGGAACAAATTAACCTTTGCACCATACTCTTCCAATTTATCTTTGGTAAAAACAAGGCGTCCCCTAGCTTTCTCCATCATTTCGTACATATAAGCTAAATTTTGATCCATATCGTTATCTTCAGCCAATTTATTAGATTCTGCCCAAAAGCTTTTTATATCATATCCAACGGATTGAATATAACCCTGTGCCTGCATATCATCAGGAGATAATGTTTTATCAAAATCATAACAAATTGCTACAACAGGTTTTCGTTCTTTATGTTTTCTTGTAAATTTATTATCAGCCACTATTATTCCTCCTTTGACTAATCTATTATTAGTGTAATTATATCACGCTATTATCTTTTGATACAATAATGATAATTTACGAAATAATTATTTCTTTTTGTTAATTTATTACAAAAGAAACATTTTAGTAAATGCATTTTTAATCTGTCATAAGCCACTCTTTTTAGACGCTTGATTAGAATCTATTTTATTAAGCAAAACAAATTATTATATATAAAGACTTTCCCTTTTTAATACTTACAACAAAATATCATCAACCCAAAATAAGATATTAATAAATCCACAATGATTATTGTTAGAGGATTTATTGCACAGAAAATGCTGAGTTAGCAAAGGAATAATAACGCTTAAATTTATTCTGATTTAATTCACTATCATTTCACAACTCAAACTCATCCGTTATCCCATTCAGCTTTGTCAAATCTCTTTTCACATAATACATTTCTGTGATTTCGGAAGTCGTATGTCCGAGAAGGTCTGCAACCTGTCGTGGAGTTAAAGATTTTATTGTGCCGTCCGCTTGCTTTATGCCGTTTACGAGGTTTGTGGCGAAGGTGTGTCGGAGGGAGTGCAAGCCTTTGGTTTCTATGCCTGCGGCTTTGAGGATTTTGTAATAGCGTTTGCGGAAGTTGACAGGTCTGGTGAAGTTGCCGTTTTCATCGGGTATGAGCGGCGAATTTTCTCCGAAGTAGAATTCTTTTCTCAGGTCAAGTATCATTTCAATCGCCGTATCGTTCAGCGGAACATCTCTCTTGCTCGTGGCACTTTTCAGCTTGCCGACTTTTACTTCTCGTCCTTTTTCTGCTGTGACACCGTTACGCTTTGATATTTCCTTAACTCCTCTGTTAAGGTGCATAACCCTGTTTTCAAGGTCAATGTCGCTGTTCAGCAGTCCGAGTACCTCGCCTGTTCTCAATCCTGTATTCAGCATAAGAATGTATGCGGCGACTTGCTGATATTTTCTCTTGCCGTTTGAAAACGTACTGAACGCTTCATCTTTGAATATTTTAATCTCTTCCGGCGTGAATACCGTTATGGTTTCGCTCGTCGGAAGATTTTCTTTGTCCTGAGCCGCCAGAAAGTTGCTCTTCTTAATCATTGGTGCACTTATCATTGGATTTCTGTCAATGTACTCTTGTTGAGTAAGATAGCGGAAATATTCATTCAGAACATTATGAACCTTCTTAACTGTTGTGTAAGCATAACCCTCGTTCATTTTGTCATTGAGCAATTTTTTAATGTCCGCCGACTTGATATCTCCGACTACCTTATCGCCGATATACGGATAGATTTGATTTTTCGCAGTACATTCATACCGGTCATATGTAGTGCGTTCCACAGACGGAAACTTAAACACCTCAAGCCAGTTCTGCATACTGTCTTTCAGCCTTTTCTTTGTTTCCTGCGACTCAATTATTGAGTCATTAAACGCTGCAATATATTCCGTCATCTTCTTGTTGACCTCAGCCTTTGTCGTACCTGAAAAGCTTTTTCTTTTACGCTCACCGCTTTCATCCATATACCAAACAACACCGCCCCAACGATTGTCCGTTCTCTTGAATGCGTTGCCGTTTGTAAGTAATTTCCTCGTTGACATAATATCAGCTCCTTTTCAAGTACAACAACATACCATAAATGAGTTTGAATATCCAGACCAAATCTGAATTTTTTAAATATCGCCTGTGTCGGTTTTAATTTAGAATTTCGATTACTTTCCTGCTGATTGCAATAAAATCGCAACACGGGCGACACACGGCTCAACAGAGGGATTACATTGACATTGTAAATCCCTGCTCTTCATCATTTTCGATTTCATTCTGATTAACCGTTCTGTCGGTTATCAGTCCGTGGGCAAGCTTTTTCTCTTCAAGTTTAGACTTGAGTTTACTGTCAACCTGACCGAATAATTTTGCTCGTTTACGCCTGCAACTGTTTGCAATCAGTTTTGCGAGAGTAAGGACTATTCCTGAAACAGATTGTTTGACAGTTGATTTGCCAAATTCGTTTGTAGGAGTTGCGATAGACAATAAATTGACCGACTTCAAAATATAGTTTTTAATACTTCTGAATTTCTTGTTATCTTCAAGCGGTATATCGGGCCTTTCTTTATCGTAGTATAATGACAGTTTTTCTCTGTTGATTTCGTTCCACTTCAAATAGAGATACTCAAGATTTTTATCCTTTGCAATTTCCGCCACAATATTGTTGACGGTTTCTTTGATTGATTTAGGAAGATAGCCGTACATCAACCTGCCGTTGTAACTTTTGAGCTGTTCAGCAAGTTTTCTGAACAGCTCAACCATTTTGTCAGAAACATAAAAATCATTATTGATGTTTTCAAGCAAATCATCAATTACATTTTTTGCTTCATTTTTAAGTTCATCACGGATTTCTGTCTGCATTTCAAACAGCTTGTACTGCTCATTTCTGAAAATATCATTGCCGAATGTACTTCGCATACTTTCTATGCCTTTGTTAGTGAGATAACCTTGTCCCGATTTTGAATATACCAGCAGATGTATGTGTGGATGATGAGTTGTATTATGAAATGCTCCGTACCATTGCAAGTCGCTTGGCTCTATTTTATGAGCCTTGGCAATTTCTAAAACATTTCTTCTGACAAGACTTTTCCAAGCATTTGCATTGTTGTAGCCAAGTCTTTCGGCATCTTCTCTTTTAAGACTAATGACATGAGTCCACACAATTCCATTGTGATTTGAAACTTCATCCGCTACCTCATCAAGATTTATCTTGTTATCAGTTTGAGAAAACAATCCGTGGTTACCTAACTTCTCAACACCCGGTCTTTCGGCATAGTAATTAACAAGTTTTTTAACACCGTCTATCCTGTCAACATTGCGTTCAAGGAATTCATTCAGAAACTCCGTTGCATTAACCTTAGTTTTATTTTCAAGATAAGACTTCATCTCGGGATAATCCCAAGCTTCAGGTACAGTTTTAAGTGCAATGCAGATTAAATCATTTTGCGTTTTAGTTGCAGGGGAGTTATCAATACCGTTTGGCAGTTTTTCAACACCCTCACGAGTGCCCATATATTTTATCAGCTTACCTGCATTTGATGATGCAGGATTTTTTATATATCGGCTTGTAAAAATAATCTTCGGCATAGATTAACCTCGTTGGAATTTGTACGAATCTTCAAAAGTTATAATGCCATTGTTCCTTGCAACTTCTTCCGCACAAAGCTTATTGAGTGCTGACAACGAATGATTATCAATCTGATTTGTTGCCGCAACAACATTGCTCAGCTTTGCCTGTTCCACAGCCATCTTGAACAGCATTTCAGAAACATTCTTTTCTACACTTTCGATTTCACTTTTAATAGTTTGTGCGAGTATTGGTGATAGATAATCAATGCATTTTTGTTGATGAAGATAACCGATATAGAAATTAACTGCCTGACAGACAAAATCACTTTTTGAAGTTGCGTTTGCTGTATCAAGCATTTCTGTCATTTCTTCTACCATTGAAGGCTTCATCCAATAGGCATATTTCTTTTTATTTTCGCTCATTTCTGATAGACTCCTCAATTTCTAATTTTTGACATACTGTAAAACCCCATAACAGTCGGCTCTGCCGTCTGATGTGACTCCGTGGGGAGACGCCCCACTTTAACCTGCTTTTCATAATTTCCTCGAAATTATACGTTTCTCCTCAACTGCTCGCTGTGGAAATAATCAATAGCTTCTGCAATAGGTCGGATAGTATAGAGCAATGTTCCGTTTCTCTTTTGTCCGGTCTTTGTGTAGACTTCCGTCTTTTCAGTTTCAATCAGGTGCTTTTCTTCAAGGCTTTGAATGTATTTTCTTACCGTATTTTTGCTCATTTTCAGGGCTTGTCCTATTGTTTTATAACTCGGATAGCACTGATATGTTTTTCTGTTTTCGCACCTCAAAAGATAACTGTACACAGCAATTTCTCCCGATGATAGACCAAGACAGAATATTTCATTCGGCAGAGTAAAGTAATGGCTTGCACTATTCTTGGAGTTATATCTCAAATACTTCCTCCTGTGTTTTTCGCCACCCACTCACGGAACTTTTCTTTTGGTACGACAAGTCGTGAGCCTATTTTCAGAACAGGAAATCCGTCTGTATGCATCAGCTCATATCCGCTTGATGATGAGATACCCAGCACCTTTGAGACTATATTCGCATTTAAGAACAACGGTAGTTCATCATAGGATTTGTAATTTGATTCTTTCATTTTTACCTCCGAAATAAATTGACAGAAAAATAGAAGTTGAATTCAATTTTTGAATTGTCTAATAAATATTTTAGCAGAACCGTTGCAAAAACACAATAGATGTCTTATAATCAAATCATATTCTCTATTCTTGCTTCGCGTTATCTATTTTTCGGAGGTTTTATCTTATGGATTTTTACGCTTATTTCTGGAACAATGAAGTATATATTCAGGAGAAGTATAGGTTCAGTTCAAATGAGATTTTAACAAAATATCTGAACACAAATTACTTGAAGAAAATTGAAGAGCTTGATTTACTTTATCAACTTTGCTCCCTGCAAGAAAAGATCAAGCTGAAGGAAGATATGAGCTATGACAACATAGAAAAATACGATAAGTATGTACAGGACGCTCAATATTACTTTGATATGATAAACAAGTGGTTACACAGACTTCCTCCCTATAATAAAATTTTAAAATTCCCCATAATAACTTTATCCGATTTGCTTAACGGATTCGGTATCTTTTTCGAGGATGGATTAGATGATGATTATGACAATATAGATTGGAGTACCGTAAACAAATATGGCAGTGGAGAGATTGACGAGAGCGGACATTCGCATTTTCATCTGCATTATTTTCAGCCGAAAATTGAATCGGACTGGAACAATTATGACCTTGATTTACTTGAGGAGCTTAATCAACTGAACAAAATTATAGAAATCATTTTTAGTCGATACTTTAGTTTTATTAAATCATATATTTCTATTCAAAAAGTATTTCGTCCGTTCGTAGAAAACTATTTGCACAGGAAAGGAACATTTCCAAGCGAACACGAAGTAGCAGAATATTTTTCTGACTTTAATAAAAACAATTCAAAGAATTTTGAAAAGATAAACTGTCAGATGAAATCCTTTGGATATAAGGTGCTAAAAGATGAAAACAAAAAACCGATACTCTGTGAGCAAATTTTATTTTCGGACTTGCAGTCATTCCTATTCTATGACTTTTTCAATGGAATCAGGAACAACTATATTCCGACCAAGTGCAAGCACTGCGGCAAATTCTTTTTTATTCGTGGTGGCAAATATTTCAGCTACTGTGATAATCCGTTAAAGGACGTGCCTGACAAGACCTGTCGAGATGTCGGATCAAGACGGCACTATGACGACAAGTGCAAAAACGATCCCATTTGGCAGACCTACAACAGAGCATACAAGGCACACTATGCAAGGTATATGAAAAAGAAAATGACCATTTCCGAATTTGAGAAATGGTCAAGGTTTGCATCAAGTTTGAGGGATAAGGCGATTGCAGGAAAGGTTGATTTTGCACAGTATTATGCCAATATACGAAAGTAGCTTATCTTTGTTTATAGCGACGCAGATTTTGGATATGCGTAATCATAAAACACGCATCTTCAACATTAAACTTTATAGAATTAAAGGCTTAGCATTTTATAATCAAAATCACTCCAAAGAAATCTTCCCATCTGCAATATAATATGTTTTATCACAAAGTTCCTCAATATCCCCCTTAACATGAGACGTTAAAATAACTATACCCTTTTCTTTATGTTTACGAATTAGATTTTTCGTAAGTTCAACACTTTTTGCATCAAGTGCATTCATCGGTTCATCTAATATTAACACCGTTGGGCTATGCATAAAAGCCTGTATCAATCCCATTTTTTGCTTTGTGCCCAAAGACAAATTTTTATATTTGATATTTGCAAATTCTGTGATATTATAAAAATTGAGCCAAATTTTTAAATCAATATCATTTTTATTTTGACACATTGCTCGCACTGCATTTAAATTTTTTATCAAACTATAATGTGATATAAATTGAGGGTTTTCTATTAAAACTCCTGCATCTTGTATATAGTTTCCTCTTTTGCGAATTTCAGTTCCATTTTGAAAAACATGACCTGAAGTTAATTTAATATAACCGGCTAATGCTTTCAAAATTTGTGTTTTTCCGGAACCATTTTGACCTACCAATCCGTAAATATTATTCATCTCAAAATTGAGATTTATGTCACTTAAAACAACTTTGTCACCATATTTCTTTTTTCCGTTTTTAATTGTTAATTTCATGATTCATCCTTCCTTAATTGAACACCCAATGTAGATACCGAGATAAAAAATAATGTTATGCAGATAAGCAATGCAATTATTGGATTTAATAACAACATTCCTTGTAATAGAAATATAGCAAAAGAATATATAAGAACAATTAACGCATTTTTACTGATAAGTTGACTTATCGAAAACAAAATCCATTCTAATAAAAATAATTCAACACAAGTTAACAATACTGATGCTGTATCACACTCAAAGTTACAAACAATAAAATATGTAGATATTACTGCTGCTATCATTGTTACATATTCTTTTATATATCGTATTGTAATTAATTTTATCAGTCTTACTTCATATTGTATACGTCTATTCGAATGACCTTTTATAATACTTCTCGCTCCATCAGCTAAATCTGATGATAAGGAAATAGTTGAATAAAAAGAAATAGAAAATAACCCCAATATTGATACTACCTTTACAAAATCAAAATAGGTGTTTCCCATTTCATCAGCAGAATAAAATGAAAGCAATCCTTGCCTGATAAATGTATTTAGCGATACATTATTAGCGCCACTTAATGTAATATTGTTTATCAGAAGAAAAGACAATAAGCCTATCATAACAATTTGCATAATCTGCAAAACACATTGTTTTAATAATCTAAACTTCATATGATACCACACATTTGGAAACAAGATATATTGCTATATAAATTAGATAGGGAGAAAAAATCTGTATTATATTTAAATTACTATAAGATGTTATCATTAATGATGTCATTGGAACAAATTCAAAAGGCAAAAAATAGTATAAAATTGGCGACAATACCCATAAAAAGAGTACAAAAAACAAAGCTCCTTTTATAAAGCTTTTCATAACATCGACCAAGTAGCATGCAAAAATTCCGTTTATAAAAATCGAGATTGACTTTATAAAACCATAAAACACGGCGTATAATACAGGATTTATTATTATTTTGCTTAATATTGAATCGTTTGAAAAATCTGTTTCTAAATTTGAATACGAAAAACCTGATGAAAAAGCCGATACTAAAATAACAGTCAAATATACCAATAAGAAAATAACAACAGGGATTAATGCGCATGTCGATTTTAAGATAAGCAGCTCACCGGAATATAGTTTATTTTTGCCTATGTTGTATTTTACCATTCTATTTTTTATATTATAATAATTGTAAACAGTAATTAAGATTATAATAGGAAGTGCAAATGATTGATAAAAGCTGAAATTAAATAGAGAAACATCATATGACAACATTGAATTAATAACGTGTTGCTTTATTTCATCCCCATTCACATTTGCTAAATCGGGAGCATTAATGTCAAAAGTAAAATAAGTTGTGATTACATCCCAATATACACATATAATCAGACCCATTGCTAAAACAGGAAAAATCCATTTAAACGAAAAGAAATGATAATATTTTTTCATGTAAATCTTACCTCAATAATAAAAATTTTATATATAATAAAACGGGCATACATTGGTCTATATTATTTTTTGATTACTTGTTATTAACTTTCGTCTGGAGACCAGCTTCCTGTTAATGCAACTGCACCATCAAACCAATTTTCTCTAGACATTTGCAGAGCGTAAATATATCCCCTGGAAGCCCAGTTAGGATATGAATATCTGAAACCACATGTGGATCGATATTCTTCGCTTCGCGCGTCTCCATTAGAATTAACAATTCTATTCTTTATTTTTATGTTGGAAAGACTTCGACTAGGTTCAAGATTAATAACATAGTTTCTGTTATTTACCGCTTTTGTTAAGTATCCAGTTTTAGCATATGACGATGTAACTCTAAAATTTGAAAATTCTCCAATTTCTCTTGCGAATGCTGTAGTTGATGTAAACATTGCAATAGCCATTGCTATTGCCGCAACTTTTAAACCCTTTTTCTTCATTTCTTCAACCGTCCTTTCAGACCATATATACCCGTTTTACTAACAACTTTTATAAAATAAATTCTACAATGTCAAAAAGTTCTATTCCGTTTCATTTGAATTTTTCTTATTACAAGCAATAATGTACTTACATATATTCCAAAAAGCACTGAAATTGCTATGTTAATAAAGCCAAACAAAAACAATGTATCAGAAATTACTAATAATACTAAAGCTATAATAATTGCTACTCCTCTATATATATTCTTTTCTTTATTATTTAGGAGTTTGTTATCAGTATCTAAAGGCGCAATAACACAAATAATAAATACACATATTAAACCTATTAAAATTATTATCTGTCTGATTATTCCACAGTGAAAGAATAAAAATATTTTTATTAGCCATAAAACAGAAATCATTGCAATTAATGAAAAAACATAGCATTTTGAAGGTGTTTTTGCATGATAACCGCCTGCAAATTTGCGTATTATGATAAAAGCAAAGTAGTAAACCAGACTTTCAATTAATAAATTGAAACACAAACCTAATATCATAACAGTTGCAATATGTATTAATGATGATAAAATAATATTTAAAGCATATTTGTAAATCTCTTTATCTTCGTTTTTTATGAAGTCGTTTGAAACAAAAAACTCTATAAATTTTGAGCCGATCTTTTCCATTATTTTATCTTTTTAAATTCATCAAGTTTTGCCGGAGTCTTAGGCTGATACATTACAAAGCAAGTGGATGTATTTGCATTTATTGAGAGTGCTAATGTAAGGCAAGCAATAATTGCAGGCGAAATTTTGCAAATAATAGTTTTAATTATCTTCATAGTATTATTTCCTCCTTGCGTTGAAATTTTAACACATAATAAAAATAAAAACATCATTTTTGCAAAAATGATGTTGATTTCGTTCAATGTGATGTATTTTCTGAATTTTTTCGGTAAAATTTGAAATTTAAAATCTAAAATAATGATATTTTTTAAAATATATGTTATAGTTATTACATAATTCTCGGGAGGTTTTCCTTTGAAAGTATTAATTTGTGACGATGATAAATATATTGTCAATGAAATCAAAAACAATCTGAATGCATATACCGATAAACACAAAATAGCTTTTGATATCGATTCATTCTATAGCGGCATAAATATACTTAACAGCAATAACAGATATGATATGGCATTCATTGATATTGAAATGCCGCTGGTAAACGGTCTTACTTTATCCACACAATTAAAAAAGGTAAACTCCAATATAATTATTTTCATAATTACTTCCCACGAGGCTTATCTTGACGACGCAATGGATTTGGATGTGTTTCGCTATCTGTCAAAGCCTATTGACAATGACCGTTTTTTCAGAGCATTAAATACGGCTATTAACTATTATCATTCCAATACTCAAATAATAACTCTTGAATACTATGATGAGTATTATTCTGTTTTCACAAGCGATATAGTATATATAACTATTGAAGAAAGAAAGGCTGTTATTATAACACGGCAGAAGAAGTATTATACAAATAAAAAATTAAGTTATTGGAAAGAAAAACTAAAGGATTACGATTATTTTGCACAACCGCATTACAGCTATCTTGTTAATCTGAGGTATGTTTCGGATTTTAATAAGACTCAGCTTAATATTAAAGTAGATTTAAAAACTGAAACTCTACCTATATCTCGAAGGAACTATTCAAACTTTAAAAAGGCATATTTTGCATACATAGGGGTATAAAAATGGTATATACAATTTGCTATGCATTTATTTTTCTTGCAGAAATTCTGATATCACTATTTTATTTTGAAAATAAATTTGAAAGAAAGGCAAGTAAAAAGTTTCTGATAATCTCATTACTGGCAACTTATGCAATTCTGTACTTTGCAAGGCTGTTTAATATAACCGTTATAAATATGCTCACATTTTTTGTCTGCAATTTCTTTTTGCTTCGTCTTTGCTACAAGACAAAAATAAAGTCCGCAATATTCCATTGCAGTATACTTTTAGTATTTAATGTTACTACAGAATCTGTTGTTATGTTATTCTCAGCTGCCATACTCGGGACTGAACTACTCGCCTGTCTTGATAATTCGGTAAACCTTATTTTTCAATCAACCATCAGCAAACTGCTTTATTTTTCTTCAATGTATATACTGTCTAAGGTATCATCAAATGAGCGTCGTAAGGAAAGTCCTGCTACGTCGCTTATGCTGTTTCTTCTGCCAATATCAAGTACTCTGATTATATATGCAATATTATATTCACTTGCAGAATATGAATTAGGACAAGTCTTTTTAACCTTGCTTTTAATTGGCATAGTGGTGTTGCTTTTTTCAAACATAGCGGTGTTCTGGGTTTATGAATTCACTCTAAAAACTCAGAGCCGCAATATGGAATTGGAATATGAAAAGCAGAAACTAAAATCTGCAGCTGAGTATTACGATTTACTTAATGAGCAAAATGAAAACTCAAAAATTGTTATGCACGACATAAAACGGCATTTAAACGCCATTAAGAGCATCGCCAAAGACAAGGCTGTTACAGAGTACATAGACGATTTTATTGAAGACTTCAGCATAAATAAATCTGTTGATTACTGCAACAATCCTATGGTCAATTCAATCGTCAACAGGTATAAATCTGTGTGCGACAGGCTTGGGGTGAAGATGAATATTGACATCAGAAGTGCTGATTTTGGCTTTATGAGTGAACCCGACATAACTGCTCTGCTTGACAATCTTCTTGAAAACGCAGTTGAAGCGGCACAAAATACAGAGAACGGATTTATAGATTTTTCGGCTTTCGTCCGCAAAAATAAGTATCTGTCAATACAGCTTACAAACTCTGTAAAGAATATTATAACCGTCAAAAACAACCGAATGGCATCGTCCAAAAAATCAGGCTCAATACACGGAACAGGACTAAAAAGCATTCAAAAGGTTGTTAAAAAATATGACGGTGAAATAAATATGCGTTTCAACGAGGATGATATGACCTTTTCATCAAATGTTGTGTTTGAACTTCCTCAATTAAACTATGAATATTGATTACAAAAATATTAATTAGAGGAGTTTCAACGCCTGATAAAGACAAAGAAAACACTTTAGAAATGACTTCGCTCTACAATAGCGGATTTTCCGATTTCTCTCCTAATGGGGTATTCAAGGTTAACTGAATTATATTTGGTGATGTATATGAATGGGTGGGTAAACACAGAAGTAATAATATTAAGAAGCGTTAATCGTTGCTTTTAGGAAAGAGTGTATGGTATTCTAATTGGGATTGTATTGATAAAGATTTGAATACTGTGCGGTAATATCTGCAATGCTTTTGTTATCTGTTGTTTTGGCGAGCATTCTGAATTTGAACACCCTGAGAAAATACTGCTTTATGCTATCTGTATTGAACCGATTGAAGATTCGGAAAATAATGAATTTGATCAGAATCCAAATCTTGAAAATATAAAAAGTATTATACAAAGAATTATAAGCCAACACCACACGTATACGTTGAGTTTGAATAGAAGGAAAAGCTCCAAGAACCGCTTAATACTAATTCCTGATAGAAATTAGACCGCAAAGATTGTCTGCTTTTCATTAGGTATTAGTATAAAATAAGCATTCTTGGAGCATTTTTAGTGTGTGACACTTGTATAATAACTATTTATGAAGTGCTACAGATATTTAGGAATACTGTAAAAAGTGTTATAGTATTACTATGAAATTTATAACTTTTAGAAGCAAAAAGAAGTGATTGAAAAACTCTAATTTTTTGATATACTTACAAAATAAGTAGGTAATAATTTAACAAAATAAATTGTTGTCACAGGCTACCAATATTTGTAGCCTGTGAACCCATTTTCTTATAAATTTCCCCATAAATCTACTTTTCTATTTCAGCTGGCAAACCGTCTGGATAGTCTGATATCTTAAAGAAATGTTCTTCGCCAATAAGGAATACTCTATTGTTTGAAAGTTTATTTTCAATCATTTCTTCGGTAATGTCATGCACATAGCTTTGGCACCCTGCAGCGTATTTACTATCTTCATCATAAAATAACTTGTATGCATCACTAAGTTCAGTGTTAAAAAGTTCCATAATGTTCGAGTTGGAAAGTCTGCAAATCTCGCTGATTTTCAGATATATTTTAAGCTCTTTTCCAACGGCATCTACACGATACTTTACGAGATAATCTCCCTCTCTTCTAAAGAGAGCAAAACCATCAAATCCGGTGGTCATATTGAGTAAAGCTGTAAAATTTATCTGATTATTTTTGAGATCTGTTGCCTTATACCAACCCCATATTGCAGTATTGCTTCGCAACATTTCTGCAATTGTTACTGGACTCATTTTATCATCAGTAATTTCTGGCAATGGGATTGGAACTTGTTTGGTGGGCGTTGGTAGTGTTTTCTTTTTAAAAAAATTTAACATAATATGTCTCCTGTCTAAATTTTGATAATTCTGGTTCCCATAGGTGGCTTGTAACTGCTTGGATAACGAGAGTCGCCTTGAACATAAACGCCAAAATGTCCGATTTGAGGGGCTTCATTTACTTCATGTGCATTGAGATACTGCCATTTATGTTCTGCTGAAGGATCAGGGATTGGCTCTACCAAGCTGTTAATAATTTCCTGAAAGCGAGGCCATTCTTTAATACATAATTCTTCAATAATTTTGCAATCGCTGTCTGTGTATGCGTTAACTTCCTTAGAATTAAAATATAAGAAATGAGGTACACCGAATTTTGCATTTCTCACTTCGACTACAGATGCATATTCGCAATATTGGGCATCTTCTTTATTCAAAATGATATAATCATTCGGACAAATTAATATACCGTTTAACATCTCTGTTTTCTGCATTTTAGGCTTACTTTCAATGGAATCAAGGCTAATTCTTCGACCGCGATTGAGAAACATAGCCAAACTCTGATATGTTTGACTCTTATTCATTAACGTCTGAGCTTCATACTCACCAGCTCTATCCATTTCTTCATAAAGTTCTTTTATTCTTTCTTTACAAAAATCCAGCAATTCCGTATTGACATCTGGGGGGATTTTGCAGAAAAGACCAATGAGGGAGTTTATAGTTTGTCCGAATGGTGTTCGCTGTTCACTTTTTATAGATTCTAATATTTCTGCATTCTCATCAGATAGATCAAAGGATAACTTTTTTCCCATAGCCTCTATCTCCTTTCTAAATATGACAATAATATTATTATATACCAAAAATATTATTTTGCAAGAGTTTTTAATAATATTTCTTTGAAGTTTCCAAAAAGCAACAAGTAATTTAACGTCTGGAAATTCGTTCTTTATTTTCTCAAATTTATATCTATAATGGAATTTGCAAAAACACTTGACTTATTATCCCCAAAAATTATATCGCCAAATATTTTATGATCTGTATTCTTTGTTTATAGCGGCACAAATTTTGAATGCTATATTTGCTTTACAATGAATTTTTATTATGTTATTATATGAATAATAATGAGAGAGTTAAGTTGGCAGGAATTTTCCAATAGCCTCAAAAAAGCATCAAAATTACAAAAACACAATTCTGATGCTCAAACTTTGGCTTAAAAAGTGGCTTATCTATGCGGTTTGTGAGCTTTCAACAGTCGCTCCAAAACCGCGTGCCGAGGGTTCAAGTCCTTCTGCCCCTGCCATTCATTTTTGGCTTCGGAAAGCGATTTCCGAAGCCTTTCTTCTTTTAATTCTACCAAAAATTCTACCATCGTTATGCGATGTTCAAATTTATGGCACTGTCGAGAGTGTTAATCGTCGCCTCCTTTGCGGTCTTGCGGCGGTTGATATAAATTCTCTCGGTGGTGTTTACGCTTTCGTGACCGAGCAAAACGGAAATGTCCTGAATCGGCACGCCGTTGTCGTCAAGGATACTCGCCACTGAATGGCGAAAGCCGTGAATTGTACAATGCGGTAAGCTGGCGTTCTCGGTCAGACGATTTACAACTCTATTGATTGCACTGAGATTGACATACGGCTTTCCGAGAACGGTGCGCACAATGAAGTCGTGGCTTTTGTCGTAGCCGTTGCCAAGCAGCTTGGCATAATCTTCCTGACGTTGCTTTTCGGCTTTCAGCTCTCCGATAACAAAATCGTTTATCGGGATTTTGCGGTTACTGCTCTTTGTCTTTGGCGTGGTGATTTGCATTGTCACGTTCTTGCGGCTGCCTGTTCTGCTCTTGTTGACGTTCAGGAGCTTTTTGTCATAGTCTATATCCTCCCAAGTTAAGGCGAGCAATTCGCCCTTTCTCAGCCCTGTATATAGGGCTAAAAGCAGAAATATGTAGATGTGGCTCTCGTGCTCTTTTGCGTAAAGCAGGAGCTTTCTGACCTGCTGTGCGTTGTACTCGGGTACGTCCTTCTTGATACTGTGCGGAAATGACGGCATACGACTTCTCGTCACCGGATTCTCCTTGACGTAGTTGTTCTCGACGGCGTACTCATACGCCGATGACAGCACGCCACGGATATTCTTGACCGTTTTATATCCTAAACCGCCCTTGCCGTTTGACTTGCCGTGTTGAGAGAGAAACACAAAATACTTGGTAAAAACCTCCGGCTTCATATCCTTGAACTTGTACCTCTTTGACTCAAAATAGGGCTTTAGCTTGCCACTCACGGTTTTGTCGTAAGATTCCCACGTAGATGGCTTTATGATTCCCTTGATACCTTTCAGCCATTTGTCGAGAAAGTCGGTAAAGAGAACATCATCGCATTCAAGGTTGATATCCTTGTAGCTCTCAATGATTTCTTTCATCTTCTCAATTGCACGGCGTTTGTTGTTACCCTTAACGGGTATCTTCGTGGCAATCATTTTCTGTTTGCTGTTGACACGAAATTTGGCATAGTAGTAATTGCCTTTTATTATTAAGCTTCCTTCCAATGTAAGCCTTCCTTTCTTAAGATTTGCGATTTGTGGTTGATACAAATTCGATGACGCTCTGTTTCGGAATAACATATCTTGCTCCGACCTTGACATTCATTATCTCGTCGTCCTTCAAGAGCTTATATACCGTATTCTTGCCTAAGCGCAGCATTTTCATAACCTCATCAACGGTTACTATGTCGCTGTACTCCGAAAATATCTCTTTTGATTTATCCAACGCTCTCACCTCGCTTTCCGCTTGGATTGACCGTCAGAAAATCAATTATGCTTTTCTTCGGAATGATGTACCGCTTGCCAACCCTCAGCGTAAAAATCCTGCCTGATTTCAATAAATCGTAGACAGTCACCTTGCTGATGTGAAGCATATTAGCGACATCTGCTACAGATACAACATCATCGTATTCGGTAAACATTTCTATATTCATTTTTTCGCACCTTTCGTTTGGAAGAAAAGCCCGCTGTGTATAAAGGATAACACAACGGGCTCTCATTTAACAAATGTGCAAATCAAATAATCTTATGCGGCAAGAAAATCTATCACGCTTTTCTTGGGTATGACATATTTTTTGCCGACTCTCAGTGTGTGGATTTTATCGGTTTTCAGCAAATTGTAAACCGTTACTCTGCCGAGATGGAGCATCTCCATAACCTCCTCGACCGTTACCACATCGTTATATTCGGTAAACATTTCATAAACCTTTTCAGCCATAGCTTTCACCTCGCTTCCCTGTTTCTGTTTCGGACACGGCGCTGATAGTCGGCTTGCGCCAGCTTCATCATTCGCCGTCGAACTTCCTGCGGACTGCATTTTGGAAAATACCTACTCAGTTCCTCATACTGAAAGCTGATTTTCTCTCGCTGATTAGGCTTGTCCTCGGAAATAATCCTTTCAATTATTTCGCTGTCAAGTTTGCCCGATTGCGAGAGCTTTTTCATTTGGATCGCCTGTGAGAGCGAGGGCGTTTTGTCCTCTAACTCAATCGCTTCAAGCAAATCCTGTTGTTCATATTCGGACAGATAAGACAGTTCAACTCCGACGCTGAAGGCGATGCGTTCTTCGTCTACCATTTTCAATAGCTGCGGAATAAGGTTTGTTAATCGTATGTAGCGTTGAATTTGCCTTGCACTTTCGCCTGAATTCTCAGCTATCAATTCATCTGTTCTTAACTTTGTGCCAAGTTGGCACGAAGTTTTGCCTTGATGTTTCATAGCTTCCGACTTCATCTTATAGGCGAACGCCTTTTCGCTCGGCAGGATATGTTCACGCTGTAGGTTAGCGTCAACCATAGCGATCACTGCTTCATCGTCCGTCATTTCTCTGACGATTACGGGAATGTTTTTAAACCCGAGCTTGCGGCACGCTTCCAAGCGGCGGTGACCTGAAATCAGTTCATAACCGCCGACCGGCAACGGTCTTGCGAGCAGCGGCGTAATCGTTCCGACCTTGCCGATACTCTCGACAATCTTCGCCATATCCTCATTATCCTCTACGGTGAACGGATGATTACGGAACGGCTGTATTTCGTTTATGGGAATGCTTTGAACATTCTCTGTTGTTTGATATTTCAATAAGTGTTCTCCTTTCTCTACTTCCACTTGATCGGACTTTTCTCTGGTCGTAAAAACTCGCTCTCAATATTGCTGATAAAATACACCCAGCGTTTTATTTCACGCTCGACGGTATCCTTGTCAACAACACCGAGTTGGTACGACCTTTCCAAAAGCTTTTGTGCTGTGTGGATCATTTCGTTTAGTGAGTTTATCGCCTGAAAGAATCTGTCATCCGGTCGCTCTCTCGGCTCATAGCCTTTGATTAACATTCGGATGACGCTTGACTGCGGTAAGCCTGTCAATGCAACCTTTCTTCTGAATTCAGTTTCTTCCTCCGGTGTAAACCAAAATTGCTTTTTGATTCTGTTGCTCATTTCTTTCTCCTTCCTGTTTGGGGTATTAGGGTTCTCCCTAACAAACTGCACTGCTTTTGCTCCGTTGGGAGTAAAAACAGTATGCTTGCTAAGACTGTGCACAGTTACCGAAGCTTGCGTGTTTGGGAGTACAAACACACTGCTTGCTAAGATTTGTCATTCATTCTTGAACTGTCAACAAATCTGTCACGCTATTCTCGTTTTTCACTGCGCCGATAACGATAGAGCTCGATGATTTTCTTTCGGTTTGTCCGTCTGAAATGTACATCAATACCGTCACTGAAATACAGGTCGATACTAAATTTGTTAAGCAACTTCGTAACAGTATTCGGCGGCGTGGCAGTATCGTTAATAGCGTTAAGCAGGTCTGTAGCCGTTCCGAGCCAGTGTGACTTATTAGCCATAAAATATCTCAGCCTTCCGAAAAAAGGATGCTCCTCGGTCAACTTCGGATAGCCTTCACGGTCAGGCTTTTGCATAGCTTCGGCTACAATCAAATCCGCTTTCAACTTAGCTTCATTATTCCTGTCCAATGACTTCCACCTTCTCGAGATAGATTTTGTTCAGACTACTTTCCGAATAAAAAAGTCGGAGCTTCGTACCGATCGGCATATAGTAAAAGCCGAGGTAAGTCTGCCACCAGAAAATCGGTGTGATGATTTTTCTTCCGTCGTCGAGCGTGAGAAAAATGCGAATGGATTTCTTGTGTCCCTGCGCTTTCATTTCAAGCGTTCCGGTGAACTCTCCGACCTCCTCCATCATCTGATAGCCCGAGGTGTCGATCATCATTTCTCTCATCTCAATGAGCGAAAAAGCCTTTGCGTTGTCGTTCATTTGGTTCTCCTTTCCACTTCCCAAAAAGAAAAATTTTCGCCGCCCATATAGGTAGGTGTGTTAAGGTAAACTTCTTCTTTTTCGGTTAGTTATTTTTTTATTTATCTATTTAGTTATTTATATATAGGTGCTGCTTCTGTCGTTCACGCTGACGGCGCTTGCGTTCGGCTGCCTTCTGCCGTTTGATTATGTCGGCACATTTGTCGCAGTAGCGTTTGTTTCGAGCCTTGGAATAAAAGCGTGAGCCGCAGCTTTGACAACGCTTGTAATCGTTGTCAAAGATTAGCAGCCGATACAGTTCCTTGTCGAGAGGAAGCACAGCGTCCTTGAAATGGTTGCAGAAGATGTGGTATTTGGAAATCAACTGCACACAGGTATGCGTTTCTCCGTCGTCGAATAACAGACAGTTGCCGTCCATACAGTTGCAGCACTCCCGCCTGACCAAGCGGCTGACCTTCCGAAACTGTCCTGCCTTAATTTCAATGGGCATTTGACCTCCTTTCCTGTCACGCTTAATAAGTCTGAAAATGCGATGGGGAATATAATTACTCTCCTTCGTGCTTTTCGTCGCTCTGAGGGCGCATATAAAGCGGCTTACAAGCCTTAAAAAGCGTGACATCAAACTGTATATTGTGTCAGCACTGCCAAAGCGTACTTTCCTGACAGGCAATCCTGCTCGACGCTGTGTCGTCAGCCTTCCGGCTGCGCTCGCTCCGTAGAGGTCGTGGCGGTTTATCCTTCGCTTGGCAGCTATTCAGTTGTAGGTTTGCTTCGGTGGGCATCACTTCCTTTCAAAAAGCCTTTCACCCTTAATACAAAAAAGTCCTGCAAAATATACACCCTATCGAGAAAAATATTTGCCCCTTCACCTATACCCAATGGGAAAGGTCATTTTTTAAGTCTGTTTCAAAAATTTTTTGCAAAAAAATAGCGCCTGCCATAAAGACAAGCGCAAAAAGTCCCACTTACAATTTGTAAGCGGGACAGATTCGTTTTGTTTATTATCCAACAATCATTTTATTGGTTTTTCTTAGATACTTTGCAGGAATAGGTTCTTTCATTTTCCAAATGATATTCATAGGTTTAGAATCCGTATGACTGACATAATCAGCCAATCCGATAAAAGAATACGGGGCCGCTTTTCCAGTGATATTATCATTTTTTCTTTCACGTACAAACAGCAATTCCTTGTCACCCATTGACTGATGATTGATATACCTTGTACCTGTATTACTTGTATCAGACGTTGCTCCCTGACTTTGCCATATGTGAAAACTATGTTAAGTCGCCCAATGATCTTAAGCATTATCATCTCTTCTATCCCAACGATAAAAGGAGTATTTATTCTTTCTTTATAGAAACTCCTTCTCTTCACAAACCTTTATTTATTGTAAAACTTTATAATATTATAAAAGACAGTGAAGATTTTAATATTAATCAGTTTACTGAGTGGGAATAAATTGAAAAAGTCTGAAAACCCAGTAATATCAGGGACTTCAAGGTTTTCAAAGAGCCCGTTGATAAGATTTTGATAAGATTCTGCTCGTTACCCTTTATCGTATGTATCGAGTGGTTTGTGAGTAAAAAGTAATATCTTGTGGCTCGCAAAAATACCATATTAACATTAAACCCCGTACTGACGGATTAAAGTCAGTACGGGGTTTTTGTCGTTTGCATTATTTTAATTTATCCTTAAACGCTTCAGCCATAGTATCACTGAAATTCTGTGACGGTACTTTTACAAAATCGGAAGTTTCATCATACTTCGGATAATTGTAGCGCCACTTGTCATATTCGTCACG
>OBDM01000023.1_pt1 | contig 97338 bp, 93 predicted proteins | sample 1518281 | NCBI WGS metagenome assembly OBDM01 (sample SAMN01760942, study PRJEB22395) | human gut metagenome | reverse complement strand
CGCTAAGTGGAATGAGCGGACGCCAGAATGGAAAAGGCGCAAGCAGATGGCGCAGGTGAATCTGGAAATAGTATAAAAGGCAGGAATGCATTTCCCTTTCAGAAATGCTTCCCTGCCTGCTGTATATGCGGTTGTGCTTTCTATTCACGTTCTGCCAGCCATGCTGACAGCTGCCGCTGATTTTCCGCAATAACTTTCTCGATTCCCGCCTTTTCCAGCGCCTCGTTAAATTCCTTCAGCGCCGCATCGACATCCTCCACCAAACCGTATTCCAGCGCCGGTGCATAGGATGCAATCACTGCATTAACCGCTTCCACTTCACCAGCCACTGCCGCACTGTCAAAGGTATACCCAAGCGTTCGGGAAATTTCAGCCGAGTTCTCAAATGCCATCATTTCCGCTGGATACGCTTCCGTTGCTGGAAGCCAGTGATCCACCCGTGCCTGATTGCCAAAGCGGGTAAACACGCGCTTATAGTTTGAATCACCTGTCGGCGCAATAACATGCGGGCTGACTCTGGTATAATGCACATTTTCCACCCCATTGGAAAGCAGATTCGCCACACGGTCATCACTATACAGCAGGTTCAGAAACTGCATCGCTTTTTCCGGATGCTCACTGGTGACAGGAATCGCCCACATGCGTTCCTGAATGGCGCTAGTAAAGCGCAGTGGGCGTGTCATGGGGAGAATCTTCCTTTCGCTTTCATCATTGCGGAGCTTGTACTGCTCAATCGGCGCAAAACTGGTTGGAAGGCATAACGCCTGCCTCTGATTGACGCGCGTGAACGCCAAAATGCTGGTTGTCAAACTATCCGGCGGAATATAGCCGCTCTGCTGCCATTTGCGCGTTCGATAGCAGAAGTCGCGATAGGTTTCCGAGGCAAACATATTTTCCAGCTTGGTGCTTTCACTGGGCTGAAACGTTACGCCAAAGGCAAAAATGCCGCTTCCGTAGTTCTCTATCTCAAAAAAGTAGTTGATAATCGACATATCGCCCGTCTCAAAAGCAATGCCGTAGTGCTCCGGCGAATAGGCTTTCAGAGCAGCGAACATGCTCTCCAAGTCATCCAGCGTGCAGGTTTCCGGAATTGTCAGCCTCGCCGCCTGTGCAAGCTCCATATTCACCATTACGCCGCCTGCACGGGCGCAGTACGCATCGCCGGGAATCGCATACAGCTGCCTATTGATGCGCCCCGCCGCCAGCTGATCGCCGAACAGACCCTGAATGTCCTGCCCATACGCATCCACCAGCGCATCCAGCGGAAGCAGCAGTTCATCTGCTACCATGCTGACCATCGGCAGCGTCAGCCCCGCCATCACCAAGTCCACCGGCTCGCCGCTTTCAATCATCATGCTGATTCGCTGTGCATGCTGTTGAATGCCAACATCCAGCAGGTGAATCCGCACGCCGATAGCGGGAATGGTAATCTGATTCACTGCTTCTTCAACCGCTGAAAGTCCCGGATTGCCGTTGTCAAACGTCACCGTCTCGATGGTCAAATCCGTGATGTCCTCCGCCTGCACCTGCATCAGGGGACAAAGAAGAATACAAAGTAAAATCCACACTGCGATGCGCTTCATGCTCTCCGCCCTCCCGGATTGGAAAATAGAAATCAACTTGTGCGCCGCCCTGCGGCTGATTGCTGAAATAGAGTTTTTCCTGCCCCTTGTAAATCAGCCGAAGCCGCTCGATTGTGTTTTGAATCCCCATGCCGAGGTTCGGCTGCTTCTTCCTTGTCTGCTGATAGCACTGAATCTGCGCCAAGACTTCGGGCGGATAGCCATTTCCGCTGTCCCGAATCAGAACATGCAGCTGTTTTTCCGGCGTTTCCTCAATCTGAATCCAAATGCGATTTTCCCTGCCCGGAATCAAAGAATGCTTGATGGTGTTTTCAGCAAACGTCTGAATCACAATCGGCGGAATCATCTGCTCGCGCAGGTTCTCTGGGCATTCAATCTCATAGAAAAACATGCCCGGATAACGTGTCTGCTGCAATTTGAAATAATTCTCCACATGGTTCAGTTCCGCTCCCAGTGCTACTTGCGGGTCTGTAATGTGCGCCACATAGCGGTAATAGTTCGACAAACACATGATGGTGCTCTGTATTAAGTCATATTCTTCCGGCTCCATCGAATAAATCAGGTTGAGTGTGTTCAAGACAAAGTGCGGCTGCATCTGCTGCGTCAAATAGCTGACGCGGGTGCGTTCATTTTCCAGCTGCGCTTCGTAGATTTCCATGCGCATCCCTGCCAGCTGTTCCACAGAGCGGTTGAACTGCGTATTCAAGCGCTCAAACTCGCTGGAAGTCGTCTTCTCCGGAATGCGGTAGGCGGTATCCCCGCTTTCGATTTTCCGAATTGCTTCCATCAGCTCATGCAGCGGGTTCAGCACCAGTCGGCGCATAGCAAGCCAAATCAGCGGAATGGACAAAAGCATCGTGACTGACAGCACCAGCAGGATTTTCACATTCAGCGGCAGCGCAAACGCATCCTCCGGCGGTATATAGCGGAGCAGACACTGCGCCTGTTCCGCCGCTGCATCCACCGTTTCTGCATTGGGAGACACCGTATCCGGCAAAATCTGATACTCCTGCGCATTCAAGCCCCATGTATCGAGCAGTCGATCTGTCTGCACCCATGCCCCATACTGGATGCCGCGGCGAATGCCCATGAAAATCAGCACACCTCCGATGGGCGTTTGCTGTAAGCGCCATTTTCCGTCCCGATTTTCCTGTTCATCCGCCTGTTCGCCGCTTTTCAGCTGTTCGCCTATCATCTGCACAGCTGCGGAATCATCCCCGGCAATAATCAGCAAATCCCCCTCCGGCTGAAACAAAAAATAGCCGTCTACCATAGGAAATTGGTTCAACCAGTCCTTCATTTGCGTATTGAGCGTCACCTGACTGCGCAGTGCACTGTACTGCGCCTCCCCTGTTTCCGCGCCAGACAGCGCCGTGCTGAAATCATAGCTGCGGCTCATGGAATACAGTCGTACCTGAGCCTGCGTCAGTTCCCGGTCAAGCTGCTTGGTGTAATAGGTTTGCAAGTAGCTGTGTTCCTGCAAGATGCTTTCCCGCGTTGTAGATGTCAGTCGCAGTGCGCTGATGATGGAGAGCAGGTTCAGCGTCAGCATCACGACAATAACCGTCACCGCCAAGCGCAATGTCAATGAACGAGATTGTTTCCTTTTCGGCTTCTGCACCTGTTCTCCCCCTTATGCCCAATATTGCTGCAAGTCATTTAGTCTGGCGGCACACTGCGCTTGCGGAATGCGGCAGGCGACTGCCCTGTAAACCGCTTAAACACTCGTGTGAAGTAGGAATAATTATCAAACCCGCAAAGAAGCGCCACCTCGGTAATCGGCAGGTTCGTATCTTCCAAATACTGCACCGCAAGTGCAATCCTTCGGGATGTGATGTACTGCAGAATAGAACAGCCCATTTCTTTTTTGAACAGGCGCATGATGTACTGCGGATTCAAGTGCATACTGTCTGCCAGTTCCGGAATGGGCAAATTCTCCGTGAGCCGCTCCGAAAGCACATGCAGCAGCTGGCGGATATACGGATTGGACACATTAAGCGTGTTCGCCGGAAGCAGACTGTCTTTGGGCTGCTCTGCCGACCCCGCCGGTTTATCTTTGCGCCGCTGGATGCGCTCCACCACATTTTTCAGCGCCTCTTGCAGCAGCGTATAGTTGATTGGCTTCAGCAGATAATCACAGCTCCCCAGCTGCATTGCAGAACGCAGATAGCTGTATTCATCATGGCACGTCACAAAAATGCACTCCGTCAGCGGGTAATACGTCTTCACCCACTCGAACAGTTCCAATCCTGACCCCTGCGGCATCTCAATATCGCACAGCATCAAGTAAATCTCCTGCTGTTGAAAAACGCCCTGTGCCTGTGCCATAGAATATGCAGCTAGCGGCGGCTCAAAGTCGTATTCCTGCCAGTTGACCCGCTTCACCAATGCCTGCACCGCCCGGATTTCGTCATCCACAATGAGTAGTTTCATGCTTTCTCCTCCTTTCGCAAGCATTCCATTTTGGCGTACCCGTGCGCATTCACTCTTATTGTAGCGCATTCAGCGGGAAGACGCAAGAGGGAGATGCGCGGGATTGTGAATACAGTCGTGTTGGCACGCCTGTTTGATTCTCCTTTTTCTTCCTATAAAATCACATTTCAGCATCCACAAGCCGTTCGCCCCAGCCGACACATCAGCATAACGCGAACGCCGCATCTACTATCATTTTGCTATCAAAACGCTATCAGTCGCCAGAACTATTGATGTGTTATTCCAGTATGTTACATGCGCATTCAAAAAGCTCTGCAAGGTTTCTCCATAAAGCATAGCGGCTTCACGTCTTCCCCTGTATCCCAGTCAACGTCATATGGCAATATATAGGAATCGAAGTCATCAAGAGCTTGCATCTTTTGGGCGCACTTCCACATGAAATAATTGCATTTGAAGAAGCTATCATGTATAATAGAAGAGAAATCACACTTTGCGAATGCGTAAAGGAGGCGTATTATGGGAATCCGCTATAAAAACTTTGAACGTTTCTGATAGAATGAGACATAAAGAACTCCGCCTTCCGCCAAGCGCTTAGCCTGTAATCTGTGACGATTTGAATTGCGACATCGGAGATATTTTGAGGCTGTGCGAACGGACAAGGGCTAAGTTCAGTTTTTCGTACAGCTCTTTTTGCAGAATAATAAATGTAAAATAGCAGTTTAGGAGGTTATTGAAATGGCTGAGAATAGCACAAGCAACATCGGCTTTGAAAAACAAATCTGGGACGCGGCTTGCGTCTTGCGCGGAAACATCGACGCATCCGAATACAAGTCCGTCGTTCTCGGACTGATTTTCCTGAAATACATTTCGGATCGCTTCGAGGCGAAGTATAAGGAGCTGGTTGAAGAAGGTGACGGATTTGAAGAAGACCATGACGAATACACCGCCGAAAACATCTTCTTTGTCCCTGCAAATGCAAGATGGAGCACGATTGCGGCTGCCGCTCACAGACCGGAAATTGGCACGGTGATTGATGCTGCAATGCTCAGCATCGAGAAAGAGAACAAGCGCCTCAAAGATATTCTGCCTAAGAATTTTGCCCGTCCGGAGCTGGACAAGCGGCGTCTTGGCGAAGTGGTTGACCTTTTCACGAACATTCAGATGATCGAGCATGGAAACAGCAAGGACATTCTCGGTCGTACATACGAATATTGCCTCTCCAAGTTTGCCGAACAGGAAGGCAAACTTGCCGGTGAGTTCTATACTCCCTCCTGTGTTGTGCGAACCCTTGTTGAAGTTTTGCAGCCGTTTAATGGGCGCGTTTATGATATAAAAACACCGAGATTGATACAATTTAATTTTTTCTCCACCGATTTTGCCGCTTGAGGGGTAAGTTTGCGTTTGAGGGGTAAGTTGTGGAAGTCGGGGTGTCCCGGCTGTTTTTATCGGTAGAAATGTTCATACATCGTCGGTATAATAGACGGCGAGAAAATGAGAATGAAGGAGTAAAATATGACACACTCAATGCAGCTGACACCGTCTCCTTTTCAAATGATTAAAGAAGGTACAAAAACAATAGAGCTTCGGCTGTTCGACGAGAAAAGAAGAAAAATCCAGATCGGAGACATAATTGAATTTTCAAATACTGAGACCGGCGAAAAAATCGGCGCAAAAGTAAGTGCGCAATATGTCTTTGATTCTTTTGAGTCGTTGTATAAAGAGCTGTCGCTTCTGGAGTGCGGTTACACTGAAGCTGATATTGAAACTGCCTCGCCCGACGATATGAACGTGTACTATTCAAAAGATAATCAGCAGAAATACGGAGTTGTAGGAATCAGAATAGCTTTGCTATAGGTTCATTTTTTGAGGTAATCGCCATGAAGCAAATCACAAACAAGGAATACGAAGAGTGGCAGAAATACAAAGCGGAGAAAGCGAAGGGCCACATCCTGCTGCCGGATACCGTCCGGTTCATCTGCGAGGCCAACGGCTATGACGCAGAAAAGATCGGTCAGCACTTCCTTGAGATCCTGCCAAAGATCTGTCCACTTGAGGAGAGATAGTCTCTGTGTAGAAAAAATGATTGGAGAAGAATAATGGGACATATAAAATTCTTACTAAAGTTTGGAGAAGAATCGCACCTAAAGGAGTTTGCCAAAGGAAGTTTATATTGCTCAAACGCAGAGACTTTTTGGGGAATTGAAGACAAGCAAAAGATAAAAGGACAAGGGGATATTCTCGAAGCTGGATCGAGGATTTTTTCTCAAAATATGACAATGCAATCTCTCGACACTGGTTCAATTACTTCTTTTAACATGAGCGGAAATATTCTTGTTCATCTTGAGCCAGCAAAGCATATACCCGTTTTTTGCCTTTTTACCGTTTATGAAGATGACTGTGGGATAGATAAGAATGGGCAGTACATTATAAATCTTTCGGAGGAAAAGAAAGAGACGATTAAGAAACATTTTCCAAAAGCAAACTCTGTAGCCATTATTACTGAGCCCTATAAATTTCTCGATGATGTAAGCGAATCTATAGGCTGCGAAATAAAGCATGGAGAAGTACACTATTTCCATATTGATAAAGGGTTAGAAATCGAGGGTAGCAATCAAAGAGCAATAGATATGGAGTATATGAAATATCTGATGCAGGATGTCCCGCCGGTGATCAAGGATGGAAAGACAACATATTCTTTTCAAGCGGACTATGTTTTCAGGGCTCTTTTCTGTAAGGATGTATTCTTTAGTGATGAGCAAGAATATAGAATAGTCCTCCCACACGAAAAAGTATCGAAAGGGACCAGTTACCCAGTTAAACTGAGTGAAAGCATAAAAATATTATCTCTCTCTGAATTCTTCAAATAACAAAAAACGCCTCCGAGCCAATGTGGTTCAGAGGCGTTTCTGCGTCTATGGGATTATGCTTTGATCTCGGTACCGTCCTTGAAGGTCACCCGGATGTCCTTTTTGCTGTGGACGGTGATGTAGTCCACCATCGCCAGCCAGTCTGTTTCCCGGAACTCCGTCAGCGGCTCCCGGCTCCGCAGGTTTTTCAAGTATGCTTCGATCTGGTGCTTTCGGGCCATGCGCTCGGTAATTAGATCGGTGACCTCGGTGTGTCGGGCCTTGGCCTTATCGAACCGGGCCACCAGAGCATCGTATCGTTTCTGGTATTCATCCTGATCGAGGGCGACGTGAGCGTTCTCCTTGATGCAATCCTCGATGAGCTCGGCAGCGATGTTGATTTCAGCTTCCAGATCCGAAAGCTCACTCTCAAGTGCCGTGGTGTTGAGGCTTCTTGAAAGGACCTGATCGTATATGGCTATAAACTGTTCCTTCTGGTCGATCACCTGATTGGCGGCCCGGAGGAACAGTTCTTTTATTTCATCCTCGGTGAGTGTCGGTGTGGCGCATTTCTGGCCGTCGAACTTGTGATTACACTGCCAGATGACCTTCCGGTAGGCGTCGTTGCTGTGCCAGACCTTCGGCCCGTACCAGCTGCCGCAGTCTCCGCACTTGACCTTACTGGAAAAGATGCTGACCGAGCTCTTGCGGTTCCGGCCCTTGGTGCGGGTAGTCATCAGCGTCTGCACCATCTCGAAGGTCTCCGGATCGATAATGGCCTCGTGGTTGTCCTTGACGTAGTACTGCGGGATTTCACCCTCGTTGGTCTTTTTCTTCTTGGTCAGAAAATCTACAGTGAAGGACTTCTGCAGCAGCGCATCACCCTTGTACTTTTCGTTGGTGAGAATGCTTTTGATGTTGCTGGGGTTCCAGTGGTCCTTGCCGCCGGGAGAAGGAATGCCTTCTTCGGTCAGCGTCCGGGAAATCTGGAATGGCGACTGGCCTTGCAGGAACATTCCGTAGATGCGCTTGACCAGCTTGGCCTGTTCCGGGTTTACCACGAGGTTGTGGTCCGGCCCCATGTCGTAGCCCAGAAATCGCTTGAACGGAACCGTGACCTTGCCGTCTGCAAACCGCTTCCGTTGGCCCCATGTGCAGTTCTCGGAAATGGACCGGGACTCTTCCTGCGCCAGCGAGGACATGATCGTCAGCAGAAGTTCACCCTTGCTGTCGAAGGTCCAGATGTTTTCTTTTTCAAAATAGACCTCGACGTTGTGCTCCTTGAGTTTCCGGATGGTAGTCAGGCTATCGACTGTGTTTCTGGCAAAGCGGCTGACCGACTTCGTGATAATCAGGTCGATCTTGCCGTCAAGGGCATCTGCAACCATCTGCCTGAACTGCTCACGCTTTTTGGTATTGGTGCCGGTGATGCCTTCGTCAGGATATACCCCGACGAACTCCCAATCATCCCGGCCATTGATGTAATTCGTGTAGTAGTCAATCTGCGCTTCGTAACTGGTCAGCTGCTCCTCGTTGTCGGTGCTGACACGAGCGTAGGCCGCCACACGTCGCTTCTTAGTGCTGTTGATCGGTGCCGCCGTGAAGCGTGACAGCGTCGCCGGTATCGTGGTTACGGATTTGGCCATTTCTTTTCGCTCCTTATTTTCTTGATTCTTTCACTCATTGCCTCCCTGCGCTCGTCTGTCCAAGCGGCCTTCATGGATTTTTTTGCTTTTTCCCGCCGTTCCTCGGTCCAAGGGGTGCCGTGCCGCTTATCCAAGAAGTCTCTGGATTCGATGTGGCCGTCCCTGAAATGGAACGTGACCATGTGGTCGAGGATTGTTGCACTTTCAATCTGAGCGTCCATCGCAGCCTCGTCGAACTCATCAAGGCCAAGGATCTCAGTCACCAGCCGCTTCATGGTCTCGTCCCTGATAGCCGGATTCCGACATTCGGAACGTGGACCGGTGCAATACCAAGACCGTGTCGGGGTGCCGTCCTTACGCTTTCCGGATTGGCAGCGGTAATTGGCACCGCAGCAGCCGCATTTTATGAATCCGGTGAACTCGTAGAAGGTATTCCGGTTCGGATTGGTATCCTTGCGCTTGTGCCGTTCTCCCCAGAGCTTTCTGCGCTCGTCTGTCCACCAGTCGGTCTTGGCAGTAGATTGCCATTTGGTGGTGACCTCGTGGCCGTCGTAAAAGCGGAAGGTCAAGGTATCGTCTCCGATAACGATGACTTCCTCGATCTGCTGACTGAAAACGTCCTCGTCAAACTTATCAAGGCCCAGCACCTTCGCTGCGGTATTCTGGAGCATCTTCTCCGGGATGTTCTTCGAGGGGCAAGCCGACACACCTTTCTGGCTTTTCGTCTGACAGATCCAGATGTAGTAAACCTCACCGGCGGTATTCCGTTTTCCACTGTGGCGATAGTGTTTTCGGCAGCAGCCACAGGTGATCTTCGTGGAGAAAGCCGATAGTTTCAGCGACTTGTTTCCGAAGGGACCAAGGTCCCGTCTGCGCTTGAACTCGGCCTGTACCGCTTGCCATTCGTCCATCGGGATAATTGCCTCGTGAGTGTCTTCGACAAAATACTGTGGCATCTCGCCGTAATTCTTCCTACGGTGCTTGGTGATCGGGTCTTCACAGTATTCCTTCTGGAAGAGCATGTTCCCGGTGTAGGTGATGTTTGTCAGGATAACCTTCACATTGGAGTCCACCCACGGCTTTCCCTGCCGGGTATAAATGCCTCGGTCCATCAAGGCCCTGCCAATCTCAATCCGGGATGCGCCTTTCATGTACTCGGCATACATCCAACGGATGATCTCTGCTTCCTCCGGTACGATGACCAGTTTGTCGTCCTGCCACTCATACCCGAAAATGCTGAACTTGCCGTTGGGAATGCCTTGCTTGAACCGCTTGATCGTACCCCACTTGACGTTCTCGGAAATGCTGCGGCTTTCTTCCTGTGCAAAGGAAGCGAGGATGGAAAGCATCAGCTCTCCGTCGCCGCTCAAGGAATTGATTTTTTCCTTCTCGAAGCGAACCTCAATGCCGAGCTCCTTCAGGTGCCGGACCGTGTTCAGAAGGTCCACGGTGTTCCTCGCAAATCGCTGGATCGACTTGGTGAGGATTATGTCGATGTTTCCGGCTTCACACTCAGCCAGCATGTGGTTGAACTCATCACGCTTTTTGGTGCCGGTGCCGGAGATCCCGTAATCCGCAAAAACGCCAGCGTATTCCCATTCTGGGTTCTTCTGAATCAGTGCGCTGTAGTAGCTCACCTGTGCAGAAAGCGAGTGCTGCATCCGCTCGGATTCCATCGACACTCTGGCGTAGGCAGCGACTCGCTTTCTTGTTTTCAGAACCGGCAGTTTTCGCTCGATTTTCTCTACTGTTTTCAATGATATCCCTCCTTCCGGTAGTGTCTATATATCACTCTAAAAGGCAGGAATATCAAGCGTTTTCGGATAATAATGTACCCAAATACGGTCGGTATTTTTCGAGTAGAATTGTATCAATTTCAGCGTATTCCTCCTCGGTGATCAAGCCCTTTTCGAGCATGGATTTCGCCATTGAAATCGCTGCATGGTAGAGCATATCGTTGTGGAGCTCCTCCTTGCTCATCAGGCATCACCGCCTTTGAACCGGGCCGCAATATAACAGACGTGGGAGCAGTACTTGCGCTTGGCGTTTCCGTAGGCCGTGAACTCCTTCCCACACTCTGGGCAGATAAAGGTATAAACGGCCTTCTGCTTCACAGCATCCGGGTGAGCGTTCCACCATGCCGTCCGGCATTCCGGGCAGCAGAACTTTTTCTGTTTCCGTCGGGGGAACTGGATCAGCGTTTTGCCGCAGTTCAGGCAAAGCTGCGTGGGAACCTCCGCAAGGCTGTGGCTCTCTGCCTTCTCACCGGCGAGGCCGTGGGATCGACAATATGCTTTGACGCTGTCCTTTGACAGTCCGACGCTGTTGGCGATGGCCGTATATCCAAAGCCCTGATGCCGCAGGGCCGTTATCTTTCCTCTTTGCTCATTTGTCATGAGATTGTCCTCCAGTCCGAGAGGGGCCCCTCTCACTACCCACTGGAGGGAAATGGCCATCTTGAACGAAAAAAGAGCAAAAAAATAACGCCCTCCACGGAATGATCCGCAGAGAGCGTGTGATGAGGTTCGGTTTACTTATTCGGAATCTTGAGCTTCATACCGCTGTAGATGACATTGCTTTTCAGCCCGTTCAGACTGACGATCTCCTTGTAGCGGCTGCCGTTGCCGAGATACTTCTTTGCGATTGCCCAGAGGGTATCTCCGTGCATTACGGTATGGATGCGATAGTCATCGGCGGGTTTCGTGCCTGCCACGGCAAGTGCAGAGGTCTTGACCGGCGACATGATGGCGTACCTGCCGGATTCATCCTTGTTGATGACGGCACGGTCGCCGCTGACCTCAACCACATACCAGCGGAGCTTCTTCACCCAGCCGGGAATGGCTTTGCCGTTATAGTAGGTGCTGCCCGTGATGGTCACGAGGTCACCGGCCTTGATACCTACAGGTGTGGGCTTGACCGTGTCGGCAGGTTTTACATCACCGCCGAGAGCTGCCGTGACCTTGGATGCCAGATCACCCATACGGGCATACATCCAGTTACCGGGACAGGATTTATTCGCAAACCACCGATGGACGGTCAGAACCATCTCGTCGGATTTCGGGGTGTAGTTCAGCGTCTTGGCCTTATCTCCCAGCCAGAGCAGCTTGGTTTTGCCGTTGCGCTTGCAGATGTCGGTGCAAAGTTCAATGAGCCGCTGGTACACCACATCCTTAAAAGCGTAAGGCTCGGTGTTGTCGCTGGCACACTCGATAGTGACGGCTCTCTGGTCATTAGCATTGGAGGAAGAGCACCAAGAGCGGTTTTTCTCCTCCACATACATTCCGACCCTGCCGTCCACGCCAATGCCGTAGTTGCTGCTTGCCTGCCGTGAGGTCGGCAAGAAGATGTTGCCGAGCGTTTCAACTGAGCACTGACCCACCACGCAGTGAGGCGTGATGCGGTCAATGCTGTGGGTGCGCTGCCCGGAGTGGTTCGGGCTGAGTTTGGTGTAGGACACCAGGAAACTGTTTGTGTAAGCCATATTATTCATCCTCCTTTTCACTGCGGTCATGAAGCTGCTCCAGCACGGATTTCAGCTTCTGCGGGATGGGCAGTCCCAGGTATGCAGCGTTTTCCAACAGGGACACGCCCTCGTTCGATAGGTAGAAGAAAATGACGGCAGTACGCATCACCGAGCCGCTGCCGATGACACGGGTGTCGAGAATATGCCCGATGCCGACCAGGGCGAAGATGAGCACCTTTTTGAAAATGCCCTTGAAGCCGACTTCGCTGGACAGCTTCTTGTCCACCACGGCGCACATGATGCCGGTGATGTAGTCGATGACTACGAAAGCCAGAAGCGCATAAAGCAAGCCGTCACATCCTCCCAAGAACCATCCCAGCCAGCCGCCGATTCCGGCGAACACCATCTGAATGGTCGTCCAGAATTCTTTCATGTTGTTTGTCCTCCTTTGAAATTTGAAAATGAGTATGAAAAAAGGCACTCCGCAGAGCGCCTTGATTCCGAAAAATATTCTTTATGTTACTGTGGTCAGCGACACCGTGTGCCACGAAGACCATGTGCCGCCATAGTTTCCCCGAATATACATCCTTGAGCCGTTATAGACGGTGTACCGCTGTTGAATGAAGTAGCTTTCCGGCAGAAAGACCTCCAGCATACCGATTGTGGTGGTCGGAAAGTGCTTTTCCGTGGAAGCGGAATACGCAAAATAGTAGCCGGGAGTCTTCACATTGTTGAGGTCGGTGGTCGAGCCGTCCACTCTGCCCATTTTGCCGTGGACATTGACGCCATTCATATGAATATTGCCGTCCACATCCAGCGTGGCCTGCGGGTCCGGCGTGTTGATGCCGACCTTCTTTTTCCGCAGTGCAATGAGCGGCGTACCTTGCGGAACAGTAAAATACAGATCCAGACTGCTCAAAGAATAGAGCTTGTCTTGGATCTGCAAATGGAAGTCGTAGGAGCTGTTTGCATCCAGACTGCATAGCTCCAAATTGGAGTAGCTGAAAGAGGTTCCGCTTTTTGTCGTGCCGGAATAGATGCTGGCGTAGCTGCCGTAGCTGCTCTCACTGGTTTTCTTGTAACGATACCGCACATAAACCACGCTGTTTTTCTGCGTCCCGTCTACGGTCACAGCAGAAATAGAGCCACTGAATTTGAGCTGCATTTCCGCTTCGATATCGTTGGTTCGCCGGAGCGTTATCGAGGATATTTTCGGCTTGGTGTACGGAATGACCGTCACCGTCTGTGAAGTTTCGGCGGTGTAGCCGCGGGAGTCCGTGACCGAGAGCGTGACCGTCACACTGCCGGACTTGGCGATCTTTCCGACTGTGATAGCAGACCCAGTTGAATTGGATGCGGATAAACCGTTGCAGGAAGCGGTATAGTTGGAAATGGACGCTCCGTTCTTTGCAGTCGCCGTTCCGGGGGTGACCTTGAGGGTTGAGTAGTCCTGTACGAACAGCTGATCGTTGCCCGTGAGGTTCTTTGTGGTCGTGTAGCTGTCGGCATAAGTGAATCCGCTTATGGTTGGAGCAGAATTGGTTGCCGTGGTCAGTACCGTGGCGGTCTTGCTTGAGGTGCTGCCGATCTGCGTAGACCCGCTGTAAGACGAAACCGCAAAGGTACCTATAAAGGACTTGATGGACGCCATAGCGTTCAGCAGTGTTGTCCTCTGCGCCGATGTCAGCGTGACTGTGCGGTTCGCAGTGCCCTTCGACCAGGAAAGCCCGGAAATAGTCAGGATGGTCGCGCTGCCGTTTTTGAGCACCAGCGTATTGGTGTAGGAGGCTTCGTACACGGTCACATTGATGGTAATGGAAACCGTGGCATTGTCCGCCGTCACCGTGTTGACACTATTCACCACAGCACCGCCAAGCGTCTTGACCGTGGAACTGCCGGAAGTGCCGTAGACGTGGTTGTATTGCCGCCTTGCTCTGACTTTCACCGTATAGCTGGTGTTCGGTGAGAGCGAGGACAGTGTTACGCTGGCACTGGTGGATGCCGTCGTCGAGAACTGCGTCCAGTTTGAACCACCGTTTGTGCTGTACTGCCAGATGTCCGCCGTGGCAGAGGATGTAGCGGAGATTTTGAACCCGTTTGCCGTGACATTCGAGGTGCTGAATGTAACTGTGGGCGCAGAGCGGTCGATGGTGGTCAGCGTCATGTTGCCGCCGTATTCCTGTGGGCCGAAGATATACACACGGGTAGAAAAGCCGACCGTTATGGTTTTGCTGCCGTTACTGTCATGAGCTACAGTAATCGTGCCGCTGACAGAACCTTTCTTTGCCTGGAAAACACGGTCATCCCAATAGGTACGGCCCTTTGAGTATACGGTCGTACCATTGATCGTTACAGTGGTCGTGTCAATGGTGTAGTAAGTGGATGCGCCACCGGTAGAGGTCAGCGTCCAGGAAAGTGTCGAGCTGTTACCGCCCACATTCACGCTTTCTGAAATGTCCAGTTGAAGATAGCGCCCATCGTATGCCGCGCTTTTCCAAGTTGCCATAGTTTTCCCTCCTTAATCCAGAATGACGATGTTCAGCCCTTCGGACGCCGTCGGCATCGGGACAAACTTCGTTTTACCCACGGTCAGTTCGCCGTCCACCGTGGTTTTCTTGGTTTGCGTTTCGTCCTTGTTCAGGGTGAAAATCACCTCATCGTTGTAGTAACCGGCGAACTCCGTGTTCGTGATGACCGTCCGCTGGGACGATGCGCTGTTGGATACCTCGATGCCCCGCTTGTCGATCTTGACCTCCTGAGTGTAGATCTCGTTGGGAGCAGGCGTCCACTTTCGGGGAATCGCTCCTTCGGAAATCATGATGTCGGCGAGATAAATGGACGCATCCCGACAGTAGCAGTAAATACGCAACGTGGGGTCGGTCACATCCGTGAGCGTTACGGAGTAATCCGTCCAGTCAAACGCCGTGGACTTATTGAACAGGTACTTGGTTTTGTTCCCGTTGTAGGTCACATAGAAATACCCGGACATGGTCGAGGTTTTCTTTGCCCGGACAGAGATCGTATAAGTGCCGGGTACTACCCCTCGGATGTACTGCGACAGCGAGGAGTATGCGCCCAGCACAAAGCAGGAGTCGGAAATGGTGTTGTTCTGGGTGTCCGTGGAGGCATCCGTTTTCACCGTGCCGGAGTAGCTCCAATCGTCCGTGACACCGTTCAATCCGGATGAATTCTGCACATAGTTGATGCCACCGATGTATTGCTCCTGCATGGATACGGTCAGCCCGTCCACCGTGTGTTCCAGTTCCGAAACCCTACTCTCGGAATTCAGTACCCGTTCCTCCAGGACGCCCTGGTCGTTGGAGACCGTTTCCATCGTTTCAGTGAGGGTCGCCACATAGCTGTTCAGCCCGTCAATGGTCTGCTGGAACTGTGCGTCCTTCTCGGTCAGAATGGAAATGGTGGTGCGGATTGTTTCAATGTCGTTCTGCACCACCCATTCGTTTCCGTCCCATATCTTCGTCTCCGGCGGGGTCACGGAGGTGTCCACCCAGAGCTGCCCCTCATAGGGTTTCTCCGGCGGCGTGTCCGAGGTGACCACATCGCAGAGACTGATAATCGTGAACTGTGCCGATGCGATCATCTCACCACCTCCTTAAAGTGCCACAACAACCATAAAGGTTGCCTTGGTATCCACATCGGCGCTGGACACCGACAGGGTCTTGCCGGTCTTGCTGCCGTTGGTACCCCAAGAGGTATCGACAACACCGTCTTTGTTGTACTTCGTCCAGGTGTAACTGCCGTTTCCGGCCGCATCCACCTCGGAGCCCGCCTGGTAGCAGACGGCGGTCAGCACGGTCGTACCCTGGCCGTTCTTGAACACATCGCCGCCCGTGGAGGTGACGATGATCTGCAACGGGTCGGAGTTGTCGATGAAGGTCGCCACATCGAAAAACTTCGTGTTATAAGAAGCCGATGCGGAATCCGTGTCCTGGGCACAGCACTTGAACACGGCGTAGCTGTCCACCGCTGCGGCGTAGACCGTGAGGGTATTGGTGGCCGTTCCGGAGTATTTGTCGGCGGTATCCGAGAGCTTGCGCCAGCCGATGCCGAAGTCTGCATCATAGCCGGTGGAAGAAGTAGCGGTGACGGAAGCGTCCATGACCGCCCACTTGTAGCTGACCTTGGTGGTGTCTACCGTAGAGCCGCGCCACAGCTCGGCCTTGGCGGTCAGACTGGCGACCTCCTCGTTCTTGAACACATTTCCGTTGGGCGTGGTGACCAGCAGGTCAACGATGCCGGAGCCGTTGACCACACGGGAGAAGGAAATGGTCAGCGGATGGGTCAGCGACAGGCCGGTGCTTTCGTCCTTGTAGGTGATGACACAGCGGTAGTCGATGCCGGGCAGCTCCGCCATGACATTGGCCTTGACCGTGAGGATGTGGCTCTTGGCACCACTCAGTCCGTAGTTCGTACCTGCGGTAATGGCGGTGTTGTTGTCGCCCACATACCACTTGACCGAGGTGACATTGGCGGTGGTGATCTGGTCGGCGGTGGTGCCGATGACATACAGGCTGGGCGTCAGAACGAGGTTCTTCGTTTTCCAGTCCGGGGTATAACTGCCGTTGTCGGGGTTATACATCTGAGTCTTGGCGAGGTTTGAGCCGATGTACCCCGTCAGCGTCAGTGCGTCATTGTAGTCGATGATGGTAAACTGGCCTTGTGCTTTGCTCATGTGAGAAGCCTCCTTTGAAGTTGTTGTATCTGAACCGGACACTGTGCCGGCTTCTGTTGTGGGTTCTGCGGTTGCCATAGTAAATTCCTCCGTTATAACAGGCTTTGCCTGGTCGTGGTGTCGATGAGGTCACAATAAAAAGTGGCGCGGACTTTGACATCCGCACCGGTGATGACCACGGACTTTGCGCCGCCGAAATGCTGCTCGTTCCAGACCTTGTCCGCTTCCGTATCCTCAGACACCCTTGTCCAGACAAACTGGTTGGCATCCAGCGTGTCGGTGATGTCCTCGTCCCAGGAGTACACCTTGGCGGAAAGCAGCGTTTTTACATTGCCGTTCTTGAAGATGTTCCCGTTGGACGAGATGATGACGAGCCGGAGCATTTTCTGCTCCTCGATGGTAGTAATGCGGTCGCTGACCTCGGTGACCTCCTTGCTGGTGGCGTAGGCACGAAGCACGACTTCGCCGCTCTCCAAGTCCCACCAGGACGAGCCATCCTGTGACTGAATGACACCAGCCTTGATGATGTTCGCCACCAAGGAGCCGGAGGTGATGAAGTCCGCTACGATCTGACCGTCTGCCGTGATGGCAGTTTCATAGGGACCGTTGTAGCCGTTATGGGAAAAGCCCAGACCGCCTACATTCCACCGCCAGACATTCACGGCTTCGTCAATAGATGGAGCGTCCAGAATGAGAAGTTCATAGGGTTGTCCGTTCTCTTCGCCGGTGTGGATGACCACATAGCCGCCGCTCTGACCGGTGATAAGCCCGGTGGCTTTGCCGATGGCGGTTTGGAGCAGCTTCGGAAAGCGTCCCACCGTGGATTCCACCTTGTCGACCGTGGACTGCACCTCGGAGATGGTGGTAATCATACTGGACTTGCTCTGACCGAGGGAAATGCTCTTATACCGCTCAGCGAGGGTGTCGTACACGGTCTCAATGACCATAGCTGACGCGCTGACACCGAGAGCCGAGTGCCGGATGGTGACGGTATCGCAGAGGTTGACCCGCTCCAGGAGTGCCGAATACCCCGGCTGTTTCCAAAGCGGCTCGAAGGATACCTTCACCGTGGGGATAGTCGCTCCCAGCGGATTTACCTTGATGTAACTGTTTGCTTTTGCTCTGAGGGCTTCCTCGGTCACATCTCCGTCAAACTGGTCGGAGAAATCCATGATGAGCGTTTTTGCCCGGGCGATCTCCGAGGTCACAATGGGAAGCGTTACCTCCGGCAGTGTGACTACCGTTTCGGCGTCCGAGCCTTCCGGGGTGTACACGGCATACGGGAGCAGTGCGGTGTACACACTGCTGCTGTCCTCGTCCTGCTCCAAAGCGGTGAGGTTCTTACCGTATTCGATGACCACGCCTGTTTTCTGTCCGCGATGGGAATGGAGCTTCACCGTAAAGTTGTCCCACTCAAATTCGCCGTGCCATTGAGAGAGCATAGAGCCTTCCGTGCCGCCGAGACAGGCACGGACGCTTTTCGGCTGCTTGACGGAGAATGCTTTCACATCCGAGTAGTCCGTCCAGCCGGTAAAGCGTGTATCTCCTGCAAGAAGCTGCGAGAGGATAAGCTGCGGAGAGCGGCTATCGGTACTGAACGGCATCACCGGCACATTGGCAAGGTCATAGGAGATGTGCTGACCGTAGATGGTGACGATGCCGTTCAATGGCTTCGTGATGCGGTAAATACGGAATGCCTGGTCGGCGGCGGTGTCATTGGGTTTTGCCTTGATAATGCACTCCTTGGTGATAAGCCCATAGTGCTGACCGCTGACCGGGTATTTGAGCAGGCACTCGAACACACCGTTTCGATCCTCTGTGACTTCGCAGGAAATGGTGTCCGTCAGCACACCAAGGCCGAATGAACTGAAATCTGTAGCGCTTGCGGGGTAAAGTACAGGGATCATAGACAGCACCACCTTGGAATGACCTCAATCCTCGTTACATCGCCGGTACAGTTGATGGTGCAAACACCCGGCTTGAGAACGGGAAACTCCGTACCCTTAACCTTATCGTTTTTGAGGATGGTGTCTTTGAAGCAGTTCATCAATTCACTGTCGATCTCGATGTACTCATCCAGATTGGAAATCATCATGCCACAGCCTTGGGGCTGTATCATTATTACCACCGTCCCGTTGCCATAGAGCTTGATATACGGTCGGCTCTCAAAGGCAGTCGGATTTGCAATCGTCAGTTCAGAACTGTCAGCCGACACCGTTTCCTGTCCCGCAAGGCTGTACTTATAAGGCTTGCAGTTGAAGGTCACGGTAAAGCTGCCGACCTTGTTTAGCTGCTCCTCAATGTCCAGATTGCCGGAGATGACACCGTAGCGGAAATACTCCGCATCGTAAGAGTCGGTGATTTCGTGGTATCTGTCCGGCTCGGAATAAAGCCAGCCCTTAATGTCCCGCAGGACAGCGGCAAGTGCGGCTATATTCTTCCGAGCGAGGAACACTGTGTAGGTCACCTTGATGTTGGCAAAGCGGCGGTTGGGATTGATGATGTCGCCGCTCCGACCGGGAATGGAGATGAACTCCGCATCATACTCCGGTGCTGAGAACACATCCTTTTTCTCGATATGCAGACCGAACTCAGCGGAACTGCGGCCGTTGTAGGTAAAATAGCTCATGCGAATACCACTCCTTTCCGCTGGGCGAACTGATTCGCCGTTTCCATGACTTCGTTGGTGAGTTGACGGATATCCTCGCTGCTGTAATTGTTGAAATTCGTAATGTTCAGGGCGATGGTGAAAGCGGACGCCGCCTTGCCGACCACGCCGTCCACGGCGGAGCGAATCGAGCCGTTCACGTCAAAGTCGGTGGGCAGAGCCGTCTGCATATCATGGGCAAGGTCACCCATGACGCCGTTGATGTCCTCGGCCATACCTTCGGCGGCTTTGACCGCTTCATCGCCGTTGTCGTCAATGGAGCCTGCAAGGCCCTTGACCAGCATTTCACCGACCCATGCCATCTCCTTCGAGGGCGAGTGGATACCGAAGAAATCGCAGATGCCGTCCCAGATGGAGGAGATCCACCCGGACACCTTATCCCACAGCCACGAGGCAAGCTGGGTAATACCGCTCCACAGTCCCTTGACGATGTTGCCGCCGATTTCTACGATCTTATACATCAGAGAGCCGAAGGCTTTCACGATGCCCGCAATAATCTGCGGCACGGCCTTGACGATCTCCACGATAATGGTGGGCAGATTTTCAATCAGCGCAACGAACAACTGCACGCCCGCCATGATGATTTTATCGATGTTTCCAATCAAGGCATTGACAATGCCGGAGATAATTTGCGGAATCGCCTGCACGATAGTCGTGATGATCTGCGGCAAAGCCTGTATCAGCGAAATCAGCAGGTCGATGCCTGCCTGAATAATGAGCGGTATCGCATTTAGCACCGCGTTGATAATACCGTCAATGATTTTCGGAATGGCTTCCACGATTGCCATAATGATATCCGGCAATGCGGCAACAAGCGAGGTCAGAAGCTGAATGCCTGTTTCGATGATCTGAGGAATCGAATCCAGTAAGAAGGTAATGATACCGTTGATGATCTCCGGCAGAGCGGCGATCAACACGGGGATTGCGTCCAGAAGTCCTTGCGCCAGTCCCGTGATAAGTTGTAAGGCTGCGTCAAGGAGCATCGGCAGGCTGTCCACCAGTCCTTGTACGATGGTGACGATAGCCTGCACCGCTGCCGGAATGAGCGTGGGCAGTGCATCCGCAATGCCGGTCACAAGAGTTGATACCAGCTGAACCGCCGCCTCAATGAGCAGGGGCAGATTCTCAATCAGCGTGTTCACGATGGTCATGAGTGCGGACACCGCCGCCGGGATAAGCTGCGGAAGCAGGGACAGAAGCGTTTCCAACACCTGTGAGAACAACTCGGTGACCGCTTCCAGCAGTGTGGGCAGCAGTTCGCCCACAGCCGTCAGCAGGGCATCCAGCGCCGTGGGCAGAGCCGCCACGATGTTCTCAATAACCGGGGTGATGTTCGCCACCACGGTCTTGAAGGCATCCACCATGTTGTTGCACAGCAGCTCCATGTCAGCGTCCGCATCACCAAAGCCTACAATGAGGTTCGACACGGCGGATTTCAGTGCATTGACAGAGCCGGAAATGGTGGCTTCGGCTTCCTTGGCAGTCGTACCCGCAATATCCATGCTCTCCTGCATGACATGGATGGCTTCCACCACATCTGCGTAGGAGGATATGTCGTACTTGACGCCGGATATCTTCTCCGCATCGGCGAGCAGTCGCTCCATTTCCTGCTTTGTGCCGCCGTAGCCCAGCTTGAGGTTGTCGAGCATCGTATAGTTCTGCTTGGCAAAACCCTGGTAGGCATTCTGAATGGAGGACATATCCGTACCCATCTTATTGGCGTTGTCGGACATATCCGTGATTGCCATATCCGCATACTTTGCGGCTTTCTCGGTATCGCCGCCGAGAGACTGGATCAGACTTGCGGAAAAGCCCGTGACCGTCTCCATGTACTCGTTGGCAGAAAGTCCTGCCGTTTTGTATGCATTGGCGGCATACCGCTGGATCTCCTGCGAGGAGCCCTTGAACAGAGTGTCAACACCGCCGACCAGCTGTTCATAGTCAGCATAGGCGGCAATGACCTCTTTGCCGAGCTTCACGGCGGCGGCACCTGCGGCAACGGCAATTGCACCGAGTGCCACACCTACGGTTTTGAGAACCTTGCCGAAGCCTTCAAACTTGCTGCCGGATTCCTCCGCAGCCTTGCCGCCATCCTTGATGGCTTTCTCATTTTCGTCCAGCTCACGGTTCATGTCGTTGAGGGCGGCTTCGGCATTGTTGAGCTGAATTTGCCAGTTCTGGGTGCGACGGTCGTTCTCCCCAAAAGAGGTGGCGGCATTCTGCAGAGCCTTGCGAAGGGTGTCGATTTTTGTAGTCTGCTCATCGATCTCTTTTCGCAGCACCTTATTCCGTGCGGCGAGAGCCTCCACGGATTTATCGTTTTTATCGAACTGAGAGGTGGCGAGCTTCATTTCGGAGCCGAGCACCTTGAAAGACTGGTTGATGTCCGCCAGTGCTTTCTTGAATTCTTTTTCGCCCTCAAGACCGATCTTCAGTCCGAAACTGTCTGCCATGTACCGTCACCTCCTTGTGGATGGCATGAAAAAAGCACCCTCTCACCGAGAAGTTGGGACGAAACCGTCCGAAGTTTTCGATGAAAGCGTGCCTGATGGTATGAAAAAGGAGTGTCCCCGAAAGGTCACTCCTCGTAGATATATGAGTTATTTTGTCAGAACAATTCTACCCGGCCAAGCAGTAGGTCGATCAGATTGCAGTGGAAGATGCCGTTGTCGTCATAAAAATTGTGCGGCACATCCATGCGAACGATAATCTTTTTGAAGAAATCCTTGGTAAGCATCAGCGATGCCAGCTCGGAGAATTCCTTTTTATCGGTATCCATGCGGAAAGCGGACTGAATATAGATTTTTTTATCTGCATCGTTTACCACAAAGTCGATCTCTTTCTGAACCTTGCTGTCGCCTGCGCGGTCGCAGACCACACCGACATCAACAGAGTACCCGCGCCGCAGAAGTTCGTTGTAGATCATGTTTTCCATGATATGACCGGGATCATACTGGCGGTAATTCAGCCGTGCGTTCCGAAGCCCGATATCCGTATAGTAGTATTTGTTCGGATACTTGAAATAGGTCTTTCCTTTGACATCGTATCGCTTTGCCATTGAAATGAGGAAAGAGTCGATAACATACTGTACATAGTTTGAAACCATCGCGGGATTGATTTTTTCGTTCTTCATGGACGCGATGGCATTTGCAATATTGGTCGGATTCGTCAGCGAACTGATCTGCGAAGCAAGGAAGTCCAGAATATCATTCAGAACATCCTCGCGCTCGATGCCGTTTCGCTCCACAATATCCTTGACATACAATTCGCTGTAGAGGGAGGTCAGATAATCCTTCTTATCTTTGTCATCCTCCAGTGCTAAAAGTCTAGGCATACCGCCATAGAGCATATAGGTATCCAGCGCTTTTCGCTCGTCGCCGCCCACGGCAGAATAAAACTCCGCAAATGACAAAGGGAACACATGGATCTGTGTAGCACGACCGCGAAACTCTGTTGCGATATCTTTCGACAGCCCTTTGGAGTTACTGCCGGTGACATAAACATCAAGGTTTTTATATGCCTTGAGTTCGTTCAGCATATCGTAGATGGTAACCTCGATGCCGCCGTTTTCCTTGTCCACTACTTTCGTGGTGAGCTGCACCTCATCAATGAACAGATAGAATTTTTCATCCTTCCTGTCCCGGACGGTGCTTTCTACATATTCGCACAGAGTGATCGGATTTCTGAACTTATAGTACCGCCGCTGATCCAGTTCGATTTTCAAAATATGATCTTCCGAAACGTTCTGCGAAAGAAGATACTCGAAAAACAGATCGAAAAGCAGTACGGACTTGCCGCATCTGCGTATGCCTGTGATGACCTTTATCTCGCCGTTCCACATACTGTGGATCAGTCGGTTCATATAGGAATCTCGTTTAACCATGCATTTCACCTCGTACTTAGGACGAAACCGTCCGAACTTCTATATGTAGTATACCACGATTTTTGAAAAATATCAAGGCTATACGAAAAAGTTCACAAAGAAGTTGCGACGGAAACGGACTAAGTTCGAGGTGAAGCTGCCCGATATGGGTCAAATGCCGTCCGGGATAATATCGTCGATGTAATGCTCTCGTGCCGGGGAGGCCTGCCCGTTATACTGCTTGTGGCACTCCCATAAGTCCAGCAGCAGACCGAACGGCATCAGCCACACTTCATCCTGGCTGAGATGAAGGTGGGCAAGGCCGTAATAAAGAAGCCGGGTAAACAGCTCCGCATCGGAGACCGTTACCCGACTTGCGCGTTTTTTGCGTCTTTCTCGCTTTCCACATTCCGCTTGGTGCCCTTGTAGAGCGCCTCCGTAATGGCGGTTTTGTATCCGGCGAGGTCGAGGGGCGTGGTCAGAAGCTCCACCACATCTTCGGTGAGCAGCTCCTTGGGGTGTTCCTTATCCTTGAGGTTGTGGACGAGGATGCTCTGATTTGCAAGAAGCGTAATCAGCCACACGATCTCGCCGATTGCCATTTCAAAGTTCTCGGACTTCATCAGCTTCTCACCGAGGTTTTCCAGCCCGCCGTATCGACCGGCGATCTCCTTGGTGGCCTTGGTCGTGAGGAGCAGCGTATATTCCTCATCCCCGATGGTGATGACTGCGGTTCTTTCGTTATCCATTGTGCGTTACCTCCGTTAACCCTGTTTTTCGGGTGTCGTGGTATAGGTCGGCTCATAGACTTCCTTATACCAGTTCGTGATGGTCGCTGCGGTCACATCGCCCTCCAAAGCCTCCGCTTTCCACGGGTGTTTGCCGCCTGCGTCTGCCTTGTTGCGGCGCAGAATAGTGCCCTCAATGGTCGGCGTAGAGAAGGTAATGCTGTCGCCCTTGGTGGCAAGGTTCGTCGCCGGAATACCGAATTTCACTCGGTACAGCCAGTAATACTTGTACTTGCGTTGGACTTCTTGGCACGGAAGCCAACTGCCACAGGGTCACCGCCGTCCTCGGATGCGGAAATCAGCACCTTGTTTTTGTCGATGGTTGCACCCGTGAGGTCGGATGCCGCCGCAGAGCCGATATCGTCAATGCCGAGGGAGAGAGTGCCGGATTTGAATTCCTTCACGATCTCCGAAGCGCCGTCATCGGCATAGAGCGTCGCTTCCGCCAGTTCCACCGAAAGGTCGGCGGAGATTGCTTTGGCAAGCTGGGACGGCGTACCGTAGGTTTCCTCACCGGCATCGTTCTCGGTGATTTTTGCGTAATACAGTCTGTCAAGACCGATGGTCGCCATAACTTATTCCTCCAGTTCGTAGATTTGCGCCACATCAATGGCGTAGTGATGGTAGCCGGTCTCGGTCTCAAAGCCGATGTACCGGCGGTCGGTAATATAAAAGTCCGCACCAAGCAAGGCACGGACAAGGTCATTTTTCAGTTTGGTGTAACTGCCCTTTGTGAAGAGGGACAGCCGTGCCTCCTGCGTTTCGCAGCCGGGGGTGTTGTCGGTGTGAAACTCAAAGCTGTCCGACAGCGGCGTGATGACCAGATAGGTGTCCGGCGCTTTGCCGGAAAACACACCCGTTTCCACGGACGCGCCGCAGCTTTCGGCGAGGTTTTGCAAATCGGATAGCAGGCTCACAGCTTTTCCACCTCCTCATCCAGTACCTTGGTCATGGCATTGATGCATTCCTGCCGGGACGCTGTTTTCGCGGGTTTCAGAAACGGCTTTGCGGGCTGCCCGTGCTTGCCGTATTCGAGAATGTTGGCAAGTTTGGCATTGCTGCCGCCGTCCGAGCGTGGCTCGGCAAAACCGACCTTGATGTCGTGGTTGCCGTCCCGATTCAGCTTGGAGGGCGAAAGGCCGAGCGCACCTTCCAGTTCGCCCGTGGAGCGAGAGTCATATTTTGTTCCTCTGCCAATAACGGAGGAGAGATTGCTCTTGACCTTCTTCAGCACGACCTTGCCACCGGCCTGCAGGACGGTATCCGCAACGCTGTCAAAGTTGCTGCCGAGCTTGGATATCTTCAGAAGAAAATCCTCCGGCATTTTCATATCGCACTTAGCCAACGGTCGGCACCTCCTTCTTTGCCAGCACCTCAATGTACATCCCACGCCCCTTTACATCCTCCACGGACACAATGTCGTAGCGACAGTCATCGCAGATGAGAAAATGATCGGTAGTGACCGTCAGCCCAGGAATACACCGAAAGCGGAACAGGTCGGTCGCTTCGCTGAATGCGGCGAGGTTCGCCCAGCGCTGAGAGCCATGCCGACCTTCTCGGTACACACGGACGGAAGCGAGGACTTCATCCTCAGAATGAGTGAAGCCTTCGCTGTCCTTGACTTGGCGGGTTTCTACGATGTCGGCAAAGCCGTTCATTTTTCCGAAACTCATACCTGCCACCGCCTATCCAAGCGTAGCAGCAGATTGACCGTGTTCCACACCTGCTGTGCCGCGCCGGTGTTATCCGCAAAGAAGCCGCCCGTGCTACCGTCCCGGCTTTCGTAGAAGTGGGACGACAGCATGATGACGGCTTGCTCTGTGGTGGGAGGCATGGGGTTCTCCGTGTAATAGCCCTCCGGGATGTGCTGGTAGCTTTCGGCGTAAGAAACAGCGGCGGTGATGTAGCTTTTCAGCAAGGCATCATCCGCCGTGTGTTCCAATATGAGGTTGGCTTTCACTTTGGAGAGAAGCTCGTCCATCACCGCCGCCTCCTTTCATCAAGACGCCTTCATCTTCAGAAGCTGGATACCCTCCGGCAGGATGATCTTGCCGTCCACACGCTCGGTGGCAACAAAGCCGACCTGACCGTTGGTGGAATACAGCTCGTTCAGACGCTGAACGGTTCTGCCGGTGCGGTCAGCGATCCAGTAGCTCTGGAAATCGCCGAAGGCAATGGAGAGCGCACCTGCCGCCAGCGTGGGAGCATACGGGCTGGTGTAAATCTCGTAACCGAGCAGTCTGTCCGGCTGACCCGCCTGCAGGGAGGGCTGCCACAGATACTGACCGTTGGAATCCTTCAGCTTACGAAGTGCGGAAACAGTAGCATCGTTCATCAGGAACTTGGCGTTCTTGCGGTACGGTGCTTTCAGTGCATAGATAAGGGAAATCACCTCGTCGGTGGTGACAGCGGTCGCACTGGCTGCGGTAACGCCGACCGTGCCACCGTTGGTGGTGAACAGGCCAGTGGGCTGACCCGTACCGGTGCCGACGCAGAATGCCTGTTCCTCGGCAGCACCGAAGGCATAGGCAAACTCACGGGCGATGTACTCTTCCAGATCGAAGGCACTGTCGTCCAGAAGCTCAATGCTTACCTTCACAAGGTCGGTCAGCTTGTAGGCATCAATGGTCTTCTGTGCGAAGGTGGGATTGCTCTCGGTGTAGGCAGCATTTTCAGCAGTCCACGCAGCGGTGGAATGGGTCGCTGCAACGGGGATCTTACGCTCGTTATCGGTAGTGATGACCTTGCACAGACGGCGCATCACATTTTCCTCCTTGAGCGTGTCCACGATGAACTTCTCAAACTCCGTGGGGACGAGATAGCCGCCGTTGGCGTCCACGCCCTCGGAGAGCACATTGTGGAGCATACGTTTACCGCGCAGATGCAGGCCGAAATCCTCGCGGTAGGCGTTAGACGCTCTGCCGGTCTTGGCTTCGCCGGTCGCTTTCTGGGGCTGCTCGGTGATAGGAGAGGATACGGGTTTGGCAAGCTCTGCGGCAATAGCGTCGCGGCGCTCCATGCGTCTGACCTCATTGGTGAGATCGTTCAGTTCCTTCTCCATATTGGCGTAAACGGCATCGTCCTCGGCAGACAGAATGCCTTTTCGGTCGCGGTGGGTGTCGAGGAAGCCCTCCATCGTAGCCCACAGCTTGGCGCGCTTTTCGCGCAGTTCAACGATAGTCATATTGAAATACCTCCATATTAAATGTAGTTTTTGATGGTGTTCAGCTTGGCTCTGAGTTCGTCCACAGAGCGTCCCGTGTGTTCTGGCACGGTAGGTTTGGGGTCAATGGCGCATTTTGCGGCGATCTTCTCCATGAGAGAGTTCACCACATTCGCCTTGGAATACAGCATGGAAACGGTGGGCGCGGGTACGCCATCGGATTCTGTGCTTCTCTGCATGATTTCGTCCGCAAAGCCGAGTTCCACAGCCTTGTTTGCGTCCATCCAAGTTTCGGCATCCATGAGGTGCGAGAGCTTGGCACGGGAAAGCCCCGTCTTGATCTCATAGGCGTTGATGATGGAATCTTTCACGCTGCCGAGCATTTCAATGGCTCTCTGCATCTCGTCCGAATTGCCGAACGCAGCCGTCATGGGATTGTGGATCATGAGCATGGACACGGGAGATACCAGCACCTTCGTGCCTGCCATAGCGATGACGGACGCTGCGGATGCGGCAATTCCGTCGATTTTCACGGTCACATCACCCTTGTAGTCCATGAGCATATTGTAGATTTGCGCTGCAGCCACGCAGTCGCCGCCGGGAGAGTTGATCCACACGGTAATATTTCCGCTGCCGGACATGAGCTCGTCCTTGAAAAGCTGCGGGGTGACATCATCGTCAAACCAGCTTTCCTCGGCGATGGTCCCGTTCAGGAACAGGGTTCTTTCCTGTGTCTGTTCCTGCGTCTCCGAGTTCGTCACCGTTCGGCTCTTCCAATTCCAAAATTTCTTCATCGGTTTTTTCCTCCTTTCCGTCATCGGTAGGTGTATCTGCAAAAGCACCCGCATTCTTCAGTGGGAGCATATTGCCGTTAATGAGGTACAGGTCACCGCCGTCCTCTGCCGGGATGCGGTCGAGGTTTTCCAGCTCCCGGATGTCGTTTGCGGACATCCAGCCGTTCTGGCGGCCGATGGCGTACCCGTTCATGCGGCTTTGGTAATCGCCGCGAAGCAAGCCTTCCAGATTGAACTTCACGAAATACACGGCTTTTTCGTCCCGCGAAAGGAGTGACCGCTGAATGGACTGCTCCCAGCGGATGACCCAGGGGTCAAGGGTGTACTTCACGAACTCCAAGGACTGCTGCTCAATATTAGAAAAGCTCGACTTTTCCAGGTCGCCGACCATGTGGGGCGGGACTCGGAAAATTCGAGCGATTTCATTGATTTGGAATTTGCGTGTTTCGAGGAACTGCGCCTGCTCCGGCGAGATACCGATGGGCGTGTACTTCATGCCTTCTTCCAATACGGCAATTTTGTTTGCATTGCCGCTGCCGCCGAAGGTGGACTGCCAGCTCTCCCGCACACGCTGCGGATCTTTGATCGTGCCGGGGTGTTCCAGCACACCGCCAGGTGCAGCACCGTTGGCGAAGAATTTGGCTCCGTACTCCTCGCAGGCGATAGCCATGCCGATGGCATTCTTTGCCATAGCGATGGGGCTGTAGCCGACCAGACCGTCAAAGCCGAGTCCCGGTATGTGGAGTACATCCGAGGGATGAAGCGTTACGGCGAACTCCTTGTTTTTGATGGCTTCGTTCGAGCCACGGTAATAGGTGTAATACAAATGCCCACTTTCATCTCTGTCCACCGACATCTTGTTGGGCATAAGCGGATACAAAGCAACGATTTCATTTTTACCGTTGCGGATGATTTGCGCGTAAGCGTTCCCCCAGAGGAGAAGGTGCGTCATGAGGGTTTCCCGGAACACGAAAGAACTCATCTCCGGGTTCGGCTCATCGTGGAGCAAGCGGTAGAGCGGATGGTCGAGCGCCATTGCCTTGCCGCCGCTGTCCGTGTATTTGTAGAGGTGCAGCGGCAGTCCTGCCACAGCCTCGGAGAGGATGCGGACGCAGGAGTAAACCGCAGTCATCTGCATGGCACTGCGTTCTGTTACCGTTTTTCCGGAGGTGCTGCCACCCATGTAAAAGGTGTAACGAGAGCCGACTGTGCTGTCGGTGGGCTTGTCTCTGGATTTGAATAGTCCACTGAAAATACCCATATCACATCACCGTCCTTTCATAAAAATAAAAGACCACGAGTGTCATAGACGCTCTCGGTCGTATCGTTGCCGCACCGGATGGCACGGTCCAAGGCCATGACAGTTGCCACGGCACCGTCGATTTTCTCTGTAGACTTTTCCTTGTCCGGCTTGATGTTACCGGCGGGATCAGTCCGCACATAAATATTGTCCATCATCCAGCGAAGCACCGGATGTCCGCCGTGGGCGATGCGCTCTTCCAAGACCAGCTTCATCAGCTCTTTGGTCGGAGGGCTCATATCCTTAAAGCCCTGTCCGAAGGGGACGACCGTGAAGCCCATACCCTCAAGGTTCTGGACCATCTGCACGGCTCCCCAGCGGTCGAAGGCGATCTCACGGATGTTGAACCGTTCGCCAAGCCGTTCGATGAACTTTTCGATATATCCATAATGGACCACGTTGCCCTCGGTGGTTTGCAGGAAACCTTGTCGTTCCCACACATCGTAAGGGACGTGATCCCGGTTGACCCTCTGGTCGATGTTTTCTTCTGGTATCCAGAAATACGGCAGGATCATGTACTTGTCGTCCTCGTCCAGCGGAGGAAAGACCAGCACGAAAGCGGTAATATCTGTGGTAGACGAAAGGTCCAGTCCACCATAGCAGACACGGCCTTCGAGGTCATCTTCGTTTATAGCAAAAGCGCAGCGGTCCCATTTTTCCATCGGCATCCAGCGCACAGCCTGTTTGACCCACTGGTTGAGCCTTAGCTGCCGGAAGGAGTTCTCCTCGGCAGGGTTTTGCTTTGCAGACTCACAGGCGGCCTTTACCTTGTCGATACCGACCGTGATACCGAGCGAGGGGTTTGCTTTCTTCCAGACCTTCGGGTCCGTCCAGTCGTCGTCCTCATCGGCCCCGTAGATAACCGGATAGAATGTGGGGTCAATCTTGCGGCCTTCGATGATGTCCTTCGCTTTCTGGTGCGTCTCGTAGCAGATAGATTTGGTGTCCGTACCCGCTGTGGTTATAAGGAAGTAAAGCGGCTGCATACGAGCATCACCGGAGCCCTTGGTCATAACATCAAAGAGCTTCCGGTTGGGCTGGGTGTGCAGCTCATCGAACACCACGCCGTGGATGTTAAAGCCGTGCTTCGAGTATGCTTCTGCTGACAGCACCTGATAGAAACTGTTTGTCGGCAGGTACACGATCCGCTTTGTGGCCGTCAGGATTTTGACCCTACGGTTGAGGGCCGGACACATTCGGACCATATCGGCTGCGACCTCAAAAACAATCGATGCTTGCTGTCTGTCCGCAGCGCAGCCGTAGACCTCCGCACGTTCCTCACCGTCGCCACATGTGAGCAGAAGTGCGACCGCAGCCGCAAGCTCCGATTTACCCATCTTCTTGGGTATCTCAATGTAGGCGGTGTTGAACTGCCGGTATCCGTTGGGCTTGATGATTCCGAAGATGTCCCGGATAATCTGCTCCTGCCAATCGATCAGCGTGAAGGGCTTTCCTGCCCATGTACCTTTGGTGTGACAGAGGCACTCGATGAACGAGACAGCGTAGTCAGCCTTGGCCTTGTCATAGACGGAGTCTTTTGCCTTGAACTTCGTCGGTGTGTATTTTTTCATTCGCCTCAAGTGTTATCACCTCCAAAAAGGCATAAAAAATAGCCGCCTGAAGCGACCGTCATAACGAGGAACAGAGCCGAGCGGCTCATGTCCCAAGGGTATTTACTTTACCGGAGATTACTGTTGCATGGCCCAAGCGATGGCGTGACCGTCATCCTCGAACTCAACTTCGCTAACTGCTCTCAGGCCGATGGTGCCTTCGCAGCTGTGGTCGTCATCAAGGAACTCGTAGGTTGCGCCGAAGTAGCAGGGCTTGCCGGGGCCGTTGTAGAAGCCTCCCGCCATGATGACCTTGTCTCCAAAGGTGAGCACCTTGCTCCATCTGGTTTCGAGGTCCTCCGGGGTGGTTGGGTTTGGCAGCCGGAACTTTCTCATCGCATTGTTGATCGTCATTGTCGGTCTCTCCTTAATACTTCGTGGCCTTGTGGCTGTCGAGGTTCTTGAAGAAGGCGTCAACCTCTGCGAGGGTTGAAAGGACGTCTTCGTAGGCTCCGAGGCCGCTCTTCTTGATGATCCTGTAGTAGCCCTGACGGTTCTTCAGAACTCCAAGACCGTTTGCTTCGGCAATCTTGGTGGCCGTGCGGGTGAGTTTCCCAAGGCTCTGGATCTCGTGGTCTTCGCCCTTTTCAAAGGCTGTCTTGCAGTTGGTGTGGTCGATGTAACGCATCGTGGTTTCCTCCGTTTATGTGTATTTCCTTTCGGTAGTGTATATATCACTCTAAACGCCTGAAATAGCAAGTCATTTCTGCGATATAAACTGAAGTATTCTACACAAATATTCGGGCTCGGAATTGTGTGCTTTATGCCTCTCCGTAGAGGATGAAATGCACATATTCCTTGCGGTGCTCCTCGATGAAAATCACCAGCTCATAGAAGTCTCGCTCGTAGGCCAGCCGCTGCACCATGTTTGTATCAAACATATTCGTCAGGCCGGTATCCCGGATGGCGAGGATCTGCTTTTTGATCGTCTCATTCATCGTCGCTCACCACCCTGCAAAGGTCTGCACCGTATGCGACCGACAGGCCGGAGCCGTTGTCCCATGCGACCAAGATGGAACCGACGTCATCCACGCCGAGGACTGTTCCTTTCGTCCCGATGGGAGGAGCCTGAACATCGTCCATTTGCAGGAGCTCCACCCGTGTACCGGGCTTGTACCGGCGTCGTAAGCCCTCAAGGGCCGCTTTTGAAATCACTCGCATGATTCCACCTCCGTTTTCTTTGCACCGCTTTTGAAGGCCGAGGAGCCGGAGAGGTTGCGGAGCAGGATTTTGCGCTCGGCCTTGTAGTCCTCACCGATGAAGCCCAGCCTCAAAAGGAAGCAGCGGAATGCGTACTTGTCGTTGTCGACCGGCTTTTCCTTAGCGGTGATACGCTTCTGGTTTAGTGCCATCTCACACAAGGCTGCGATGAAGTGCGAGTAGGCTTTGATCTCTTCGGGAGAGGGCAGCTCTTTAAACCACGGGAAGGCGATGCGATCTTCCTTGAGCTCAATGCGGATGTCCTCGACGCCGAGGGCCTTTTTGATCAGCTCGCCTTTTGCGTCCAGTAGCTTGGTGAGGTTTCCGACCGAGACCTTTTCGAGCGGGATCTCAATCGTAAGACCTGTCTCTTCGGTTTCGGACTTGTCTTTGACCGGGTTGAATCCGGCTGCGGCAAGGGCGATGATGACCGCCTCAATGGTGTCCTGATCCGTGCGCTCGTCCCAGACCATCGTGCCGTCTTTCTCAACGGTGATGTTGTTGATGACGAAGGCGCAGGTGGGCATGAATTTGTAGACGGCATTCATGCCGACCACCTTGGAGATGATGCCGACCAGTTCTTTGCGGTCTTGCCCGGTGACGTTGTAGTGTAGTTCTTTCATGGGATTACCTCCTTGTTTTTTTGGTACTGTATATATCACTCTGAAGCCACAGAATAGCAAGTCATTTCAGCAAAATATATGTACCGATTATCGTAGAAAAACAGGAGCCTCAATTGTCTACATTAGCTACTTCGTCGAAGCGGAAAGTCACGCCGTCACGCTGCACCGTCACACCATCCGAGGAGCCGACCTGTTCGATGTATCGCTTCACGATGACGTCGCAGAACTTCTCGTCCAGCTCCACGGTATAGCAGATGCGATCCGACTGCTCACAGGCAATCAGTGTGCTGCCGGAACCGCCGAAGGGGTCCAGAACCACAGCGTTGCTCATGGAGGAGTTCATGATCGGATATGCCAAAAGCGCAATCGGCTTCATGGTCGGGTGATCGCCGTTCTTCTTGGGCTTGTCAAACTCCCATATGGTGGTTTCCTTACGGCCCGTGTACCACTGGTGCTTGCCGTTTTTCTTCCAGCCATAGAGCACCGGCTCATGCTGCCACTGGTACGGAGAGCGTCCGAGCACCAGCGACTGCTTTTTCCAGATGCAGCAGCCGGAGAGGTAGAAACCTGCATCAGCAAAAGCCCTGCGGAAGTTCAGCCCTTCGGTGTCCGCATGAAACACATAGATGGAAGCATCGCCGGTCATGACGGCTTCCATATTTGCGAAGGCGTCGAGCAGGAACTGATAGAAGGCGTCATTTGCCATGTTGTCGTTCTTGATCTTCCCGGCAGAGCCTTCATAGTTCACATTGTAAGGCGGGTCCGTGATCACGAGGTTGGCCTTGATGTCGCCCATCAGAGTGTCGTAGGTTTCCTTCTTTGTGGAATCTCCGCAGACCAGACGGTGCCGACCGAGCGTCCAGACGTCGCCAGCCTTGGTAAAGGAGGGCTTTTTCAGCTCCTCATCCACATCGAAATCATCGTCATGCATGCCGTCCTTCAGGCTGTCCTTGAAAAGGTCGTCGATCTCGGCAGGGTCAAAACCGGTAAGGGAAACATCAAAGTCCTCACCCTGCAGGTCAGCGATCAGCAGGGTCAGCTTGTCCTTATCCCAATCGCCGCTGATCTTGTTCAGGGCGATGTTGAGCGCTTTTTCCTTGGCGTCGTCCATTTCAATGACCACACAGTCAACCTCTGTGATGCCAAGGTCGATGAGGACCTTGAGCCTCTGGTGCCCACCGACAACACGACCGGTCGTCTTATTCCAGATGACCGGTTCGACATAACCGAACTCCTCGATGGAGCGTTTCAGCTTTTCGTATTCCTCGTCACCGGGCTTCAGGTCCTTGCGAGGGTTGTATTCGGCAGGAAGCAGCTCTACCGTTTTCTTTTTCTCAATCAGCATATAAGACCCCACTCAGCGAACCTCTCGAAACCGCCGATGTGGTCAATGAAAGTCCTCGCTGTTTCTACGATTCTCTCGTATGGAATACCGTCCACGGCATCGTCACCGATGGCGCAAACAAGCTCGACCGGCACACCGGTTTCCTGCGCCTTGAGCCATGCGTAAATGTTGATGCTGACGTCGGCTTTGGAGAGGTCCTTGCCGTGCAGACCACCGCCGGTCACGGAGTCTCCCATATCGGAGCCGAGCTTCCGGTTGGTGGCACCGGAGTCAACGTCCGTGCCGCCGGTCCAGTCACCGAGCGGATTGATCTCGGCATCCGGAAAGACTTCATGCAGATTGCCGGTCTTGGCGTTGCTCTGGCAGAGGATCAGACGGTCGCCGTCCAGAATGTATTTACCGTCGCTGCCATAGGTGTCATAGAGCTGCTTGGCGATGGCGGTGAGCTTTTTCTGCTCGTCAGTCACCGGGACGCCTTTGAAGATGCCGTTGTCGCCGCAGTGGATGCCGTCGATCTGGTTGTCGGCCAGATGCTCATCCTGCGAAACCTCACGATAGTCCACCAGCAGGTTCCCAGCGATACGGGAAACAGCCGCCGCCACCTCATCAGGGGCGAGGGCCACCGAGGTTTCGCTGATAATATGGCAGATGCCGTGACCGATCAGGACCTCGACGGCGATCTTCGGGTTCTTCTCTTTTTGATACGCAAGGTCAACAAGAGCACCGGCAATACGGTCGGCCACCTTGTCGGGATGCGCCGGGTTTACTTTTTCAAACATATCAGTTTCCTTTCCGAGCGGTGAGAAGCCGCTCCATCAAATCATCTTGTGGATTTCTGCCGCCGTACTCCACGGCACAGTTTTCTTTCACGATCTGGTAAATCTGATACCAGACCTGATTAACCTGCTTCATGTAGGTCTGGCTCATCGCAACGTACGGTGAAGCGATGGCATTGCCGGTGGTGGGATGCTTTGCCAGAAAGCCGAACTCGGAGATCGCTTCCTCGCACTGAATCCATCGGGAGACTGACATGGCGTACTGCTCAATCAGCTGGTTGTTTACTAACATTTCACAGCCACGAGCCTTGAGCCAGTTCCAAGTATCCCGGTAGACCTCTTCGGCACACAGATCTTTGCCGTTCTTCTGAGCGGCTTTTAAGTATTCTTTGACCGGAGGAACAACCGCTCCTTCGATTTCTGCCGGTTCCGGGAGCACCATCGCACCATTTAACCTGCCGTCAGCGATTTTATCTGTCAGGGCCTTGGATTTTCTTCCGGCACCGACACGCTGACCGCCTCTCATAGTTCCGTCTTTTGCCACACATTTCACCTCGCTTTCCGGGCTGGGGGTTAATACCCCGTTTGATTTCTGATTTTTGCGCTCGTGACCCCACGCCGCTGTCCGGGTAGAAAGGTCGTAGAGATTTGACCCGCCCCACGGTCACCGGTCACCGAGCTCGTGATGGATCTTCGTGTGACACGACTGGCACAGGCTCATCAGGTTGCTGGCATCGTGGGTGCCGCCTTGGGAAATAGGAAGAATATGATGAACTTCCTCGACCGATGTTAACCGACCTTCCTTAAGGCACTGCTCACACAGAGGGTGGGCCGCTGCATACCTGTCACGGATACGCTTCCAAGCCCTGCCGTATTTGCGGTTGACGTCCGGGCTGCGCTCGTACTTGTTGTACCGATCCCGGTCCAGCTTCTCGTGCTCCTGGCAGAAGCGTCTATCAGTAAGCCTTGGACAGCCGGGGTAAGCGCAGGGTTTCTTTGGACTCCTTGGCACATAATCACCTCGCTTTCCGGGCATAACAAAAGCCCTGCGGGAGAGGGACTCCCACAAGGCTTCCGTAGGTTTTACTTTGTCCATCATAATACTATCATAAGAGGCGACTCTCAATCTCTCTCATTTACTCTCATGATGGCGGCCACACAGGAAAGCGCCGTATCGTGCATCCGGTAAATGTGCTGGATGCTGTAATGCATCTCAACCGCAATCTTCTCCCACGAGAGGAAGCACAGATACCGCTTCTCCAGCAGGGTTTGCAGTTCAACATCCGAAACGGCCCGGATTGTGGCCATGATTTCCTTCTTCAATTCCACCAGATCCTCGACGTCGTGTTTCAGGCTTTCCTCAACCTCGATAATCTTCAAAACGGCCTGTTCTATTTTGGAGCCGCCACGATTTGGGTTTCTGGGCATGTCGCTGTAAACGACGGTGCAGGATGTGGCCAGTTCATTTAAAGACTCGATTTGCTGGAGCTTGGATTTAATCCGCATATCCAGCGTCCGGGCCTGTGACAGATATTCTTTAGCGGTCATTTCGCTTCTCCTTCCGTAGCTCTTTAATGAGGAATTCCGGATCGACTTTTGACAGGACACCGAACCAGCCGGAGCGGAGGAAACGCTCGATTTCCTGAAGCTCCCGCTCGTCGTCGGTCAGCCAGTAATCCTTGACCGCTTGCAGAATGATGGCATTTGCCAGTTCTTCATATGGGTTCAAAGTCGCACCTCCGAATTTGTGTTCACTCGGATTGGCGAAGATTGTCGATTTTTGTCGTTAGATTTTCAGATTTGCCTTGACCGCAGCGATCAGAGCCGACTGCGTTTTGTCTTTGGCCTTAAGTGCCCGGAGAATCTGCTCATCAATGGTGCCGTTCGTCACGATATGCTGAACGACCACAGTTTCAGCAGTCTGACCTTGCCGCCAGAGCCTTGCTATGGTCTGGGAATAGAGCTCCAAGGACCATGTGAGGCCGAACCAGACGATTGTGTTGCCGCCGGTCTGGAGATTGAGGCCGTGTCCAGCAGAAGCTGGGTGGATCAGGGCTACTGGGATTTCGCCGTTGTTCCATCTGCGGATACTGTCGGCTTTGTCCAGCTTGGAAAACGGGATACGCCGATCATGCAGCCGTTTCATGATCCTCTCCAGATCATGCTGGTACCAATAGGCCACCAGAAGAGGCTTACCGTTTGCCGACTCGATGATGTCCTCCAGAGCATCCAGCTTCTGTTCATGAATGGGGACCGTATTCCCGGCATCGTCGTAAATGGCACCATTGGCCATCTGGGAGAGCTTGCCGGAGAGGGCTGCGGCATTGGCAGCAGATATTTCGCCTTCGGGCAGGTCCAGAATGAACTGTTTTTTCATCTCGTCGTAGGCATCCTGCTCATCGGGGCTGAGATAGACCTTATATTCGCTGGATATGAGCTCCGGCATTTTTAGGTGGTCCGTGGATTTCATTGAAATGGTGATATCCGAGATTTTCCGGTATATGGCTTGCTCGGCACCGGGTTTCGGACGGTAGCTGTAAACAATCTGGCCGTTCATGGCGTCCGGCACGAAATACTCCTGCCGATAATAGGTGATAAACCGACCGAGTCGTTTTCCCATGTCTATGACCTTGAACTCTGCCCACAGATCCATCAGTCCGTTGCTGGCTGGAGTGCCGGTGAGCCCAACGACACGCTTGATTCTGGGCCGCACCTGCATCAGAGCCTTGAAGCGTTTTGACTGGTGGTTTTTGAAGGAAGAAAGCTCGTCAACTACGATCATGTCGTAGTCAAACGGGAGCTTGCTTTTCTCGATGAGCCACTGGACGTTCTCACGGTTGATGATGTAAATATCGGCTTTCTTCGTCAGGGCCGCTTTTCGCTCAGCCTCGCTTCCGACCACCACCGAATAGGTCAGGTGGTGAAGCTGGTCCCACTTTTGAAGCTCTGCGCTCCAAGTGTCACGGGCTACTCGAAGCGGAGCGATGACCAGCACCTTGTGAACCTCGAAGCTGTCGAACAGCAGGTCCGCAATAGCGGTCAGTGTGATGCTCGTTTTGCCAAGGCCCATGTCCAGCAGCACGGCAGCGAAGGGATGGTCCTCGATATAGTTGATTGCGTACCTCTGGTACTCATGCGGTTCGTATTTCATCAAGTATCCCTCCAATCTGCTCAGGGGCATCAAGGACATATACCTTGAAGCCCAGCCGCCGCAGTAATCCGTGTCTGGCTACCTGCAAAGGTCTCGGTTCCTTGCCCGGTGCCTTGACCTCCACGAATCCGATCTTGCCTCCGGGCAGCAGCACCAGTCGATCCGGCATCCCATCAAATCCGGGACTCACCAGTTTCGGTGCAATGCCGCCGCTGTTTTTCACGGCTTTGACTAAGTGTTGTTCTATGATTTTCTCTCGCATAATGTTCCTCCATCAGGAATTAGAGTGGGTGGTGACGGTCGATGACGGGTAATTCCGTAACTTTTCTTAGGCCTTGTTTTTTAGTACTCTAAGAATAGTTTCTGTAAAGACTGTCATCGACCGTCACCCTTGGTTCAATCAAGGAAATCCGACTTAAGCTGCAGGCCAAAAAGCAGCCGTGCAGATTTGCTTCTTTTCCTTTCAAAACCGGCGCATTCCAGCGCAGTGTAGAAATCAGTCGTGCTGCGGATATAGTCGCCCACCTGCATGCAATAGCTGCGGTATGCGTTGTAGACGTCTCCGGATTTAGCGGAATAGGAGCTGTCAGTCTCACAGCATTCATCGAGGAACTGCGAGAGCCAGTCGTTATTGTCCTTGTACTTCTGGATCGCAGCTTCCACCACGGCTGGCTTTACGATGTGATAATCCTTTTCGATCACATGCTTGGCACCGGTCATGATCCATTTCAGGATTGCACCGCCAGCTTTGTTGAAAAGGTAATCGGCATAGTTCTTGATGTCAGAGGAACCTTCAATCTTGGCGTTAAACGGAATGACAATCAGCCTACGCCATGTTCCGGCATCAATCGCACCGACCTTCGGCAGATGGTTCGTGTAAAGCACAAGGGTGTGGCTCGGTACAAAACTGAACGGGTCCTTGTACTTTTTCTCCGCATAGATTTCGTCCGTTGAACAGAGCTGTTTGACGTTGGATGTGTTCAGGCGCATGCCTTCCTCAAGCTCGGCGGCAATAATTATCCGTTTGCCTTTGGCTTCAGCCAGCTCCGGCTTTACATTCCGCTTACATCCGACAGTCAGAGTATCTGCGGACATGTTGCCGCTATAGGTGCCCAGCACACGGGAAAGCGTATTCCAGAAGGTGGATTTTCCGTTACGGCCTTCACCGTAGGCAATGATCAGACCCTCGACACAGACCTTCCCGATAGCGGAAAGACCAGCGATCTCCTGAACATAATCGATGAGCTCGTTGTCGCCACAGAAGAAGGTCTCCAAAGCGTCCTGCCAGATATCCATACCTTCATCGGACGGGTCAACCGTGGTCTGCTTGGTGATGAAATCCGCAGGAGTGTGCTCATGAGCGGAAGGAAGGCCAATACGAAGGTCATAAGTAGCTGACGGGGTGTTGAGCAGAAATTCGTCTGCGTCAAGCTGCCGCTGGTCAATCTCAACCATCGGATGTGCTTCCTTTAAGGCAGCGGTGATGTATTTGGAATCTCTGCGCTTGATGGCATAGTTGCGGTAGGTCGTGGCGTTCTCGTACTTTTGGAAAGAACGAGCCTGTTCCGAGCTGAAAGCCATAGCCGCTTTCTTTGGACCCATCGATGCCAGCAGCTCCCATGCGCCGTTTTTCATCATTTCGTCGGTTGCCTTCTTAATCTCGGTTTCGGCCTCCTCAAGCTGGCGAGTGGTGAGCTCCTGCGCTACGGCCTGAGCCTTGGGCTTGGATTCCTCCCAGAACCGACAGTTGTAGACCAGAAAATCAGTCGAGGGTGAATAGCGGAGCTTTCCCTCATATTCTCTTGCCAGCACCGTGGCCTGTCCAACGTCGGAATAGTCGGAGGGCTTGAGCTGAAGGTCCTGATTGTATTGCTCCGGAGGAATGTATCCTTCCTGTGCAGCGACCTTCCCATAGAACCGCTGTGCGCTGCGCCAGATGCTGTCGAGCTCCGATTGCTCCAAAGGCGGCTGACAGCAAGCGGCCACTTCCGCAAAATGCTTATGTGCCTCATCGGTATTGCCGAAGCGTTTCAGTATGCGTCCAGCATAATGGGACAGCGTGGCGTTGCGGCTGCCTTCGGGAATGACGATGTCGCCATAGCTGCCGGAGTCCATGTTGGCGTCAAAATCGTCGTCAGCAAGGAAGGTAGTAAGCGTCATCGGGCCGTCGAAGATTTCGACCTCCGGCTCCTTTGTACCGAAGAAGAACCGAGCGGCATCGAGTGCCTTGGTGTCAAAGTACGGGAAGATGGTGTTTACCAGCTTTTTCATCTCGCTGTACTGGCCGGGTTCGGTGACTCGATCAATGGCGAAGAAGACGTGGAACTTCGGCCGTGCAGCTTTGCCGCCTTTGGTTTTCATGTGATTGCGGCTGTAATGAACCGCAAAGGCAACACTGGGAAAAGCAGTAGCAACGTCTGAGGGATAGACCCATTCTTCCGGATCGTCGCTGTGGTCGTTATCACAATCGACCGGCAAGCAGTCGGAGCCGATGAAATTGTCGTTGCTGCGGTAGTTGCCCTGATACTCAGCACAAACATAATCGTGCTTTACAGCTTCGATGAGGCTGTCCTTCCCGGTGACCTCGACCTTATGAGGGTAGGTACAGTTTTCAGGCACCTCCAGACAGTTGGAACGGTATAAAGTGAATCTCATCTTGTTACCTCCTCGCAGGTCTCGCTGAAGTAGCGGATTCGGTGTCCCTTCCAAGTCGCTCTCTTGATCTCGGCCTCCATGCCCTCGGAGATCCGGTCACCGAAGACCCACATTTCGGCGCATTTACTCAGGATGGCATTCCCAAAAAACAGACCCAGCTCACGCTCCTTGGGCTTGTTGTCGTCAAGGAACTGCGGAAACAGCAGGTGCGGTGCGATGGGAATGTATCCGGCCTCTACCGCAAAACGGCTGTAGCGTCTGGCGGCAGCGGTGTTGCGTTCGACATCTCCGGCATACGGACTGCAGATATACACGATGGGCCTGAATGCCCGGAGAGCTTTTTCTTCTTTTTCAATGGCACAGAAGGCTCCGAATGCTGTGGGATCGGCATAACCTTCTGCGTTTTTGTATTCGGCCATGATAGGCACCTCCAATCTAAAGTTCTCACTACCCACTGGAGGGGTTAGTGGTATTTGAACGAATCAGAATCAGTCTTTTTTATAAAACATGGTCTCGTAGCCATCGGCACGGAGCTTGAGCCCGTTTGCCCACGGCGGGGTCCGGCCCATCTGCTCACAGAGAACCTTCAGGTCGACGCCGGGTCTGGCTTCGATGACCAGCTCGTCGTGAATGTGCATGGTAATGAAGCAGTGCGACATGGTCCGCATGGCGTAGCAGAGAATGTCACGGGAGGTGGCTTGGACGATGTTCTCCACGAGCTTCGGTCCGTAGGTCTCCAGCCGCTCCCATTTCTTTGTGCCGCCGATACCCTCGTAGGTGATACACTCGCTGCCGAACTGATTTGTACCGAGCTTAGGCTTTACATAGGAAAGGCGTCTGCCGGACAGGAGCGTAATGAAGAGCATCCCGCTTTGGTAGCAGAACTTGACTCCGCAGACCTCGCCGTCCATGTGATACTTCACGGCATTCATAGCTGCCCGGTCGATGTCCCACCAGAACCTCACAATGTTTTGGTTCGAGTTGCGCCAAGCAGTGACCAGCGGCTGAAGCTCGTCTTCCGAAAGGCCCATCTCCAAGGCTCCCATCGCTTTGAGAGCTCCGACAGAGCCGCCATAGCCGAGGGCGAGTTCAGCGATTTTGCCTTTTTGCCGCAGGTGGCCGTTCACGCCGTGCTTTTCAACAGGGACCTTGAACATCTGCGATGCGGAAGCGCAGTAGATGTCGCCGCCTTTTTCAAAGACCTCCTGACGCCAGATTTCACCGGCAAACCACGCCAGCACTCTGGCCTCGATTGCCGAGAAGTCGGAGACGATGAACTTGTATCCCGGCTTCGGCACAAAGGCGGTGCGGATCAGTTGGGAGAGCGTATCCGGCACATCTTCGTAGAGAAGTTCCACGCCTTCAAAGTCGCCGCAGCGGACAAGCCCACGAGCCTCTGCCAGATCCGGAAGATGGTTCTGGGGTAGGTTCTGCATCTGTATAATGCGTCCAGCCCAACGACCGGTCCTGTTGGCACCGTAGAACTGAAACATTCCACGAGCACGACCATCGGCGCAGACTGCCTTTTCCATCGCCTGATACTTTTTGACAGACGATTTGGCCAGCTGCTGCCGGAGAAGGAGAACCTTCTGCAGCTCTGCCGGAGCGGTCTTGAGCATTTCAGCGACTTCCTTCTTGCCGAGAGAATCCACCTCCAGACCGTTGTCCGAAAGCCACTGTTTCATCTGCTGCACGGAGTTGGGATTGTCCAAAGCGGTCAGCTTCTTCATGGCAGCAGTGAGATCCGCACGGGAGCGGGTGTCCATAGCGATGGCTTGATGCACCAGCTCCATATCAAGTGCGACGCCTCTGTCGTTGATTTCCTGATCGAGGTGGTATTGCTCCCAGACTGTTTCCGGCACAGGGAACTTGGCGAGCTTTTCCTGAATGGACATCTCGACCTCGACATCACGGATGTTGTACCGTTTGAAGGCGTCCCACTTGTCGGGAGCGTTTTCCGGCAGGTTGCGGGTTCGACCGCCATTGCTCTTTGTCGGCGCACAGGGCTGGCAGAAATACTTGATGAGCTCTTTGCCTTCGGTCAGCTTCTGCTTTCCGAGGCCCAGAACAGCACCGACGCCTTCCAGCGACAGCGGCAAGCCCATGTAAGCGGACCAGATCATGGTGCATTTCCATGAGGTCGGATCGAGGTAATTACCTACGGTGTCTTCCGGGATGCTGTAGTAGGCGTTATCAAAACCGCCGTGATCCCGGAGCCAGCGGGAAAGGCATATCCTCTCAAACTGAGCGTTGAAGGCCCACTTCGTCACATCATCGTTTGTCAGCGCAGCGATGACCTCCGGCGGGATTGTCTCACCAGAGGCAAGATCGACCACCTGCACGGGGTTGCCGTCTGCGGAATATCCGAAGAGAAGAATGTCGAAATCTGTCGCCTCGGTATATTTGTAGACGCCACACTTGGCAAGGTCCACGCTGCTGTAGGTTTCAATATCAATACTGAGTGTTTTCATATACATCGGTCCTTTCCGTAGCCTGAAAGGGTGGCAGGATTGCTCCCACCACCCACAGACCGGACATTACTTCTGTTCGAGCTCCTTCATTCGGGCCTCGTGGTACTCGACTTCACGAATGGCACGTTCTCGTTCAAGCTGCTGACGCTCGGCTTCCCATTTGGCGTTGCGAGCTTCACGCTCAGTCTCAAGAGCAGCATTACGCTTCTCACGCTTGCGGTCGTCGATGGTGTCGATGATGGACCTGACGATCCAGAACACAGCCAGAACCAGATAGAGGGACAGAAGCAGGATGCAAAGAATCGTAGTAGCGTTCATGGTGCGTACCTCCTTAAGACAGGAAATCTTCATCCGCATCGGTGGAGAAGTCAGACGCTGCGCTGGACTTGCCGCCGAGGGGTTCGCCGTCACGGATCTTCTGCAGGTTGTTCAGCCCACAGGCGATGCCCTTGTTGCCGTTGGAGTTGAAAGCGTAGAAGTTGATGCTGGCACGACCGTACACGCCGGAGTAAACCTCGGAGCGGGTCAGGATCGGATTGCAGTCGGCGTCCACAATGCCGGGAGCCGTGGCGGAGTTGGCGTTGATGAAGTAGCTGCCAGCGTAAGCCGGATCATCCGGACGCTCGGTGTCGCCGTCACGAAGAGGCGTCTTGATAGCAGTGAGGGGCGGTACGGTGCGACCGTTGCCTTTGAGCTTGGCCTGACCTTCCTCATAGGCCGCCTGAATCGCTGCCTTGATCTTCTGAACGGTCACGGTGTCAGTCTTCGGAATGATGAGACTGACGCTGAACTTCGGGGTGCCGCCGTTGATGGACTTCGCTTCCCAGACATTGGCGTAGGACCAACGGGTGTCCTTGCCGGTGATAACTTTCATGGGGTTTGCGAGTTTAGTAGAATTTGACATATTAATTGTCCTCCTTGAAATCATCGATAATCGTTGTCATTGCCGGTCTCTTATCGCTGTCCGGCACCAGCGTGGGTTTTCCTTGAGGCTTGGTGATCAGGTCTCCAAGAATGCCGTTGAACTGTTTCTTTCCGAGAAGCGAGGTCATGGCGGTGACGCCGAGAATCTTGTGTTCGTAGGGGTCGTACCCGGCAGCTGTTACGGCTGCGATGACGGCATTCTCGTCTGTGTACTTGCGGTTGGAGCGGCCCTCGACCAGTTTGTAGCCGGACCACTGTTTACCACTGATGGCTGCCTGAAGCGCATAGTCCTTGATGTCGGAGGCCCAAGCGATCAGCTCGTCAATGCGACCGAGGATTTCTTCGACCTCTTCATCTGTAAGCAGAGGCGGCTGCCTGAACTCGAACTTGGCAAGCTCCATGTTGGCGTTGGCTCTTTCACGGCAGTCGGCTTTTGCCTTGCAGAACTGGCACCATTCGCCGCAGTGGTATTCGCCGTCTCCGTTGAAGGCAAGCTCTGCGGTAGGGGTCAGAACCCGATCGGCCCACTCGTAGAGTTCCTCCTTCGGAATGGTGAAAGTGCTGACGTTGGAGCGTCTGGGCTGGTAGATGGTCATGCTGACGGTGTCGATGTCGTAGATGCAGTCGAACAGCTCCAGCGCACCGAGAGCGTACAGCTTCATCTGCGGGTTGTCGTCAGCCTCGACCAGAACGCCTCTGCCGTGCTTGTAGTCCACGATGTGCAGCGTCCCGTCTGCAATGATGACGCAGTCGCCGGTGCCGAAGCCCTCCTCGACGTACTTGGAGTAGTCGAGCCGCTGTTCGATCAGGACCACAGGGTCCGGGCAGGCCTTCTTGGCCTCCTCGACCAGCTCCATTACAAAGGACACATACCCGTTGGCATATTCCTCCATTTCGGAATTGTACCAAGTAAGGTCTTCGGTCGGGTCCCTTGCTTCCATACCGAGAGCCGTCCGGAGCTTGAACTCACAGAGAGCGTGGGCGTCGGTACCTTCGGTTGCGAAATCGCTGCCTTTGTCGTCGTAGCCTTCACAGAGCCTTGCCGAAGGTGGGCAGTTGAGCCACCTGTGCGAAGACGATGCAGAGAGAAGTGCGTGCTTAGGCATTTCCGAGCACCTCCGCATCCGCCACCAGAGCCTTGTAGCTTGCCGGGTCAACCTCGGAGAGCTTCTTGGCACCGTACTTCAGGAGAAGGTCACGGATCTGAGCGGTGAAGCCATCACGGGACTTTTCTGCCAGAATCGCTCTGACCTCTTCGAGGGTGAGTGCCTTTTCCGGTTCCGGAGCAGGGGCCGCTTCCTCGGTGCCGCTGAATGCGCCGGTCAGCCAGTTGGCGATGTCGTTAATAGAAGATGCAATATCCCGCAACTCCCTGATGGTCGCTTCTATTTCGCTCATTTTGCTCATCACGTTTTCCTCCTTCCTGAGATTGGCTTGTCTGGTTCAGCTGGATCAGCTTCCTCGCCAGACGTCTTGACACTACGCTGATTGCCGTAAGCACTCCGATGAGCTCTTCATCGGTGACGGCTTTGTTGGGTCTGGACTCACTCATTGTCGGTTCCTCCTTTCTGAGGACCTGTGTTGTTTTGCTGTCCTCAGTACCCACTGGAGGGAAACCGGTGTTTTGAACGAAAAAAATCCGAAAAATTTTAGACCGCCGCAGAATTGCTTCCACGGCGGCCTTTGTTGGGTATTAGATGAAGTCCTTCAGGGCTTCACGCAGGATGGAGAACACCTTGTTCTTCTGGTAGTTGATGGTCGACTGGCGTTTGCCCATGTCGGCAGCGATTTCACGCTCCGTCTTGCCCTGCATGATAAGCTCGCAGATGCGTCTGCCGTCCGGGTCAAGGCGGTTCAGCTCGTCGTATAGAGCGTCGAGCAGTTCCTTATCCATAAGGATGGACTCCGCAGACGATACGTCGTCGGCCAGCGTGTCACCAAGGGTAAGCTCGTCTTCCTCGCCGCCGATAGGCGTGTCGATGGAAACCTTCTTACCGGCAGCGTAGAACGGGCAGCCGGGGCAAACACCGTCACACTTCCAAAGCTGGGCCTTGGTGCAGCGGCACTCGCCATTCTTCTGGGCATGGTAGCGGGTGTTCCAGATGCGCTGGTAGTATGCCCTGTAAACTTCCTCGCTGACCTCGATAGGGGTCCCGTCGACCGGGATAAAGTAACGATTGTCTTTGTTTGCCATTTCTTTTTCCTCCAATGGTTTTCAGATTTGCAGAAACCACCGAAGGAAAAAGGTCCTGTGGGGTTTCCACAAGACCTATCCAATCGTTCAGAAGGTCAGCTGCCATAGTTGCTAAGGTTAATAAGGTCAGCGACCAGAAAAGTTTTTAAACTCTCGCCATATAGAGTTCATTGTATGGGATTGTAATTTCGGGTTTTTTGTGCTATAATATGCTTTAGTGGGGTTTGTTATGGTTTGCAAATCCGATACAGCCACCACTTTTCGGCATGCAAATGACTGTCAATCGGAGGGACAACCTGTGACAATAAACGAATATCCTCGCCTGTGCGGAGGCACCTTCTTCACGTTGGTGTTACAAGCTCTCCGGCAACGAATGAAAGCGAGAGAACATTATTCTGGTGATAGCGACGGCCTGTCAGATCCAGAAGTGCTGGTTGGCCTGATCAGGGTAATCAATCCTGATTACGCAGATCCCGGCAAGGAAAATCTGAAAGGCACGGCAAACAACTACAAAGCCTGTAAGACATCGAATAGCACATACCTGCCATTTGATGACGAACAGGTATTATCAGCATTTGACTCCGTAGTGAGAACGGACTATCAAACGGCCTTGAACGGGATGATCGGTTTTGTAAATGACTTCCTCGATGTAGGCGAGACGGTTCATAAGGATGTCAATCTGGTCCGTGCCCTCATAGACCTGATTCAGCAGGATCAGACCATCAAAGCCAGTGACGAGTTCTATATCGGGCCGAATGGAGAGAAAAAGAAAAAGGCCGCACTTGGCGACCTCAAGGAAGTTTGCCTCCCGTCATTTCTTCTTGGCGTTTGGCACTACGTTGTTATGAATCGGAGAGACAATGCTGTAGGCAAAAAGACCTATGATGTTTGGTGTCCATCAAACGACCGAGCTCCAAGAAAGTACACCGCACATATGGGTGAAGGCCTTCTTGATAGCCTGACGACTTACACCGTTGATACTAAGGAAACGATAACCGCAGAGGTCGTTGACGAGCCTATAGAAGATGATGCTTCGGATGCAACCGGTCAGGATACACCTCCGGTGACTCAGCAGATGGTGAACAACAATCCGACGTTTTTCAACATCAACATCTCTGGTGGTAACAACAGCTTCTATCAGCACGTTGACAAGCTGACGATAAACAACGGAGGAAAACAAGATGAGTGACAGTTTACCGGTCAATTCCTCCGGCAATCTCCCGGTGCCGGGGAAGGCCGCCGAGATCACTGTATCCGGAGGCAATAACAATTTCGTTGCTCACGCTGATACCGTGGAGAACAATATCACGGTAATGCTGAATGATCCCAGATCAAGACGTGGCGAGAACAGAGCACGAATAACCTTTAACACAGACTTCTATCATCTGTTTGTGATTCTTGGCGAGAAGTTCGAGGACAACTATTTTCTGGTTCCCAAGGATCGTGCCTTGACCGAGAGCACAAACGATGAGCTGAAATCAAAATATGCGTCCCTCACGCCAGAAGCTATCGAGGGGCTGAAACGATATCCGGCCATCTTCGCTGACGAGAACCATTCCTACGGGAAGACGGACGATGCACAAGATGCTTATTTCGGGTTTGTGAAGGACGTAAAAATTCAAGACAACGGGATCAAAATTTACTACACGATTATAACGGCGATCCCGCAACAGATTTTAAATGAGCAGTGCTTTGAACTTGGCATCGGCGGAGCCAGATCGTTTAATGAACTGAACCGCACACATTGGGCACTGAAACAAATAAATCTAATTGAAGCATTGCAGAAAGCTGGAGTTCAGATTATTTGAATCGTAACTCTTGTAGAAAAATGGAGGTAATACGATGAGTCACGAGTATGAAGAAATGCAGGTCGAGAAGTGGGTTAATCTGGAAGATGTCGCTGAACATCTGAGCATCAGTCAAGATACAGTTCGCACATGGATTAAAGAAGGAAAGCTGCCCGTGTACCGGGCTGGCAAGCGATATAAATTCAAAATCTCTGAAGTTGATGAATGGGTCCGCAAAGGCAAAATTCAGGAATGAGCTTTGAGATTGGAAGCAGGATGGTGAATTGAATGCAACGTAAGGTACCTTCAGCAATTACGAATATCACGCTCAACAGAGCAACTTTTACAGATGTCCCGATTGATGAGCTCACGTTCGTCAACTTCTTCTATGGCAATAATGGAGCGGGAAAATCTTCTATCGCTCACGCCATTGCGGAGGATGACGGAGTTGTCTGGGCCGACGGCAAAACCGCCGACGACTTTGATGTGCTTGTCTATAATCAGGATTTCATCAACGACAACTTTGTGAATTACGGCGATCTCAAAGGCGTCTTTATCTTCGGTGAAGAGGATATCGAGGCTAAAAAGAAGATCGCTGAACTCACAGATCAGAAAAAGCAGAAAATGGATGCTCGTCAGACAGCTCTTGATGAGCATAAAAAGAAAACAGATGGCCTTGCATCTGCGCTGACGCAGTTTCAGGACACCTGCTTTTCAAAGACTGCGGAAATCCGCAGACGCTTCGATAAGTGTATGGACGGCAAGAAGCAAAAGAAGAACTTTGCCGAGGCCGTACTTGGAGAAACAAAACCGACTGATCACGATCTGGCAGAGCTGGAGCGTCTCTATGACGTAGCTTTTGACGATTCAGCCAGAGCGTATACGGAGTTCAAAAAAGCCGCTGCTACCACCTACGGCAGTCTTCCCGGAAAGGACCTGCTCGATAGAATGATTGTCAGCAGTAGCGATACACCTTTCGCAAAATTTATGAAGGCCCTCGGTGACACAGCATCCGATTGGGTCCGTGATGGTCATACACATTATGCCGGTGCAGCGGGTGGAAAATGCCCGTACTGCCAGCAGAAGCTCCCGGCAAACTTCGAGGCGGATATTGCGGCTACCTTTGACGCTCAGTACCAGCAGGATATCCGTGATCTTGGTCAGTTCCAGACTGTGTATGAAAGAGAGACCAGAGAGATTGTCCGGGTGCTTCAAGGTAATGCCAGCGACGTTATGCCGACGATTGATCTGACTGCGTATCAGGAAAAACTCGCCCTGTTGGAGAGTAACTTTGAAATCAACCGTCAGCGCATTGCTGAGAAGGTCAAAGAACCGTCAAAGACCATTTCCCTTGAGGACACCGATACGCTTCTGTTGGAAATTGGTGCTATGATCGACGAAATCAATAAGCAGATCAAGGCCAATAACGATGTTGTTTCTGCCAAGAAATCCAGCAAGAGCAAATGCACGACGGAAATCATGCAGTACCTTGCATTCATGCTGGCTGCCGACGTGAAGAGCTATCAGGATGAAGTGGCCCAGCTCCAGAAGGAAATCGATGATGTTACGGAACGTGGCAAGAAGCTCAGGAAAGAAATCGGAGACCTGACAAAGGAGATCTCCGACTTGAATAAGCACAATGCGAATACTGAGGCTGCCATCGACAGCATCAATAAAATTCTGAAGGATTCAGGGTTCCAAGGCTTCAGCATTCGAGCTAAGGAAGGCGTGGAGAACGTGTATGAGGTTATCCGTGAAGACGGCTCCATCGCAGAAAACCTCAGTGAGGGTGAACGGAACTTTATCGCATTCCTGTACTTCTATCATCAGGTACGTGGCAGCATGAGCAGCGAAGTGCTCAAGGAAAAGATCGTTGTTATCGATGACCCGGTGTCCAGTATGGACAGCACAGCCTTGTTCCTCGTCAGCGCAATCGTCCGTGAGATGATCAATGTCTGCCGGAACAATACTGAGTACCTGAATCCGAAGGTTCCCGGTGACTACATCAAGCAGCTGTTCGTCCTGACGCATAACGTGTACTTCCACCGTGAAGTCACTTACCAGCAGGTCGGGTATTACAACTGCACGTCGTTCTATATGATCCGGAAGAACGACAACATCTCCACTATCAAGCTCTGCAAGCGTCAGAGCAAGGAAATCCCGACCGAAGAAGAAAACTATAATCCGGTCCAGAACTCCTACGCCGCTCTGTGGGATGAGCTCCGGGACATCCAGTCTACGATTCCGGCCCTGAACGTGATGAGGCGTATACTCGAATACTACTTCCTGCAGCTCTGCGGATATGAAGGAAGCGACCTCCGGGAAATTGTACTGGAGAAACCGGAGAACCGTAATAAGTTCATCAAGCAGGTCGAGGGTGAGAAACCGGATATGACGGATTATCAGCTGGCTTCTTCCTTGCTGGCGTACATCAACAATCCGAATGGAATCAGCGATGGCCTGAACTATGTTGAAGATTGTGAGGATGTCGACGCATACAAGCGGGTCTTCCAGATGATCTTTGAGGCTCTCGGTCAGAGCCAGCATTATAAGATGATGACCGGCAAACGGATAAAGTCCTGATTATGGGACATTTACTTTGAAATAATATAGAACGGCCTTATGGCCAATAATAAAAGGAAGGTCAATATTATGGCAAGAGCGAAAAAGGCTGCACATGAAGAGCCTATGGAGCAGGTGCTCTGGACGGCAGCAAACAAACTGAGAAAAAACATGGACGCAGCAGAGTATAAACATGTTGTGTTAGGTTTGATTTTTCTAAAATACATCTCGGACAGCTTCAATGATCTATATGAGAAATTGAAAAACGGCGCGGGCGAATACGAAGGCGCAGACCCCGAAGATCCTAACGAATATAGAGCAGAAAATGTGTTTTATGTTCCAGAAAAAGCTAGATGGCCATATTTGCAGGGAAGAGCAAAACTTGGCACCATCGGCAAAGATGTGGATGACGCTATGGAAGCAATCGAAGATCTGAATCCCGGTTTGCGTGGGGTCCTGCCCAAGGAATATGCTAAAGAAAAACTCGATAAGCAGTCTTTGGGTGGCCTGATTGATTTAATTGGTACTATCGCATTAGGAGATTCTGTTTCTAAATCTAAAGACCTCCTTGGGCGAGTGTATGAATACTTCCTTGGCCAGTTTGCTCTTGCTGAAGGGAAGAAAGGTGGTCAATTCTACACACCATCATGCGTTGTTCAGTTATTGGTAGAAATACTGGAACCTTATCAGGGCCGTGTATTTGATCCTTGTTGTGGTTCAGGCGGAATGTTCGTACAAAGCGAAAAGTTCGTTAATGCCCACAGTGATGTTTATCGCAAACAAGGAAGTGCATTTGACAACTTGTTTGATAAGGTCGTTTCTATATATGGACAGGAAAGCAATCAGACAACGTGGCGTCTGTGCAAGATGAATCTTGCTATCAGGGGAATTGATAGCTCAAATGTTAGGTGGAACAACGAAGGTTCCTTTTTGAACGATGCTCATCAAGACTTGAAGGCCGACTTCATAATTGCAAATCCGCCTTTCAATGATAAGGATTGGAGCAGCGAATTACTAACGAATGATTACAGGTGGGTCTATGGAACACCCCCCGATAAAAATGCAAACTACGCTTGGATTCAGCATTTCATCAGCCACCTCTCTCCTTCTGGGAAAGCCGGATTTTTGCTTGCCACAAAATCACTTGCTTCTGAGTCACAAGCGGAAACAACTATTCGTTCTGGAATAGTAGCCGATGCCCTGCCGGAGTGTATCATTCTCTTGCCGGGAAAACTATTCTACACAACACCTGCACCTGTATGCCTTTGGGTTCTTTCAAGAAACTCATCCAAGAGAGATAATAAAACTTTGTTTATCGATGCTTCTCGGATCTTTACCGTAGTGGACAGGACTCATAACAAACTGTCTCCAAGCAATATTCAAGAGATTGCGAGAGTATACCACTCTTGGATACACGGTGATGGAACTTATGAAGATGTTCCCGGCTTCTGTAAGGTTGTCAACAAAGAAACGATTGTTGAAAAAGGATGCTCTTTGTATCCGGGGGATTACATTGGGATCAAAGAAGACTCTTCTGATCTGAAAGACCCAAGCGAAGCGAAAGAAAGAATAGTGGATAGCGTTCAGCTTGCAAAAGAAGAGATCAAACAGCTTCAAGATAATATCAGTGCGCTATTCACATCAATAGAGCGTGAGGTTTCAGGAGAAGCATCTCCGCTTGTCCCGTATAAGCTCTCAGATGTGTTGTATGAGTCTATAGATGTTTTAGGAGATGATGAAGAACCTGAAATCTTAACTTGTACCGAAAATGCTGGTCTTGTCCTTCAACGAGAAAGGTTTTCCAAACGTGTAGCTACGGAGGATACAAGTGATTATAAAATTGTTCTCAGAAACGATATTGTGTACAATCCGTATCTTTTATGGGCTGGAGCAATTGATCAGTGTACTGTTGTCGACAAGGGAATCACTTCACCGGCATACATAGTATTACACGTTAAAGACGGCTTTGCCCCTGCATTGGTCGGACACGTTTTGAAATCCGATTATATGAAGAAGCATTACTGGAACATTTCAATTGGAACCCATGAACGTAGAAGAACAGCTCCGATTGACAAGTTCCTTGATCTGGAAATACAGCTTCCAGATATAGATGCACAGAAACACATAATGAAATTATTGGAACAGATTATGAAGCAAAGCGAAAGAATAACGATTATTCAAAAGGCCTTGCTTGCAGCATCTGCGAGTATGAATGAGTTCTACACCAGAAGGTAGGTGCATTATGGCTTATTTATATGAATCAGAAATCGAAGAAATGGCGATAGAGGAACTCCAAGCTCTTGGTTATACTTATGTATCTGGAAATGACTTAACTCCTGATACCGCACCGCTTGAGCGAAAAAGTTTCGCTGACGTGATTTTGCGGGACCGATGCCTTAGTGCATTAAGAAGAATCAATCCTCATCTATCAGATGGGGCCATTGAGTCCGCGCTTAAAGCACTTTATCAAGTTGCAGGGACATACCAAGTTACCGATAACGAGAAATTTCATCGCTATTTGACTGATGGAATTCCTGTGGAATACCGAAAAAAAGATGACGTTGTTGGTGATTTTGCGTACTTGATTGATCCGTCCGACTCGCCGGGGAAAAACGAGTTCCTTGCAGTTAATCAGTTTACAATTATTGAAAAAGGAATTAACAAAAGGCCAGACATCATTCTTTTTGTCAATGGCCTTCCTTTGGTGACCTTTGAGCTTAAGAACGCAGCGGATCTGAATGCAACAGTGAAAAAGGCGTATGAACAGCTCAAAACCTACAAAGCAGCAATCCCACAACTATTCTCGTACAACGAAATATGCGTTATCTCTGACGGATTAGAAGCAAAAGTTGGTTCATACACTGCGCCGTTTTCTCGGTTTAGTACGTGGAAAACGAAGGATGGGCTTTCAGATGCCTCTCCTTTTGAGGATGAGCTATCAGTAACCCTTAATGGGCTTTTTAATCGCAATACGCTGATAGATTACATCTTGAATTTTGTTGCGTTTGAAAAAGCTAAAATTGAAAACGACGAAAAGAAAATTATACGGATTGAAACAATAAAAAAGATTGCAGCCTATCATCAGTATTATGCTGTTAATAAAGCTGTTGCCAGTACAATTCATGCAGCGGATAAGAACGGAAATAAAAAAGCTGGAGTTGTTTGGCACACACAAGGATCTGGCAAATCATTGTCCATGGTTTTTTACACTGGCAAACTTGTAAAAGCAATGAACAATCCGACCGTGATCGTTATTACCGACCGTAACGATCTTGATGATCAGTTATTCGATACTTTTGCGGATAATATTGAATTGCTGCGTCAACCACCTCAACAAGCCGAAAGCACAGAACAATTAAAAGACCTTCTGCGGGTAGCGTCTGGTGGAATCATTTTTACAACTATACAGAAGTTTTCTCCTACCGACGGCACATCGAAATTTGATATGCTGTCTGACCGTCATAATATAGTAGTGATTGCGGATGAAGCGCATAGAACACAGTATGGTTTTGACGCAAAACTACATGATATTAAAGACAAAGACAACAACGTAATTGGGCAAAGGGTGTCTTATGGGTTTGCAAAATACATGCATGATGCATTACCTAACGCCACCTATATTGGTTTTACGGGTACTCCGGTCGAATCAAAAGATGCTAATACACCTGCTGTTTTTGGAAACTATATTGATATTTATGACATTGCACAGGCCGTCGAGGATAAGATTACGGTAAAGATATATTATGAAAGTCGTCTGGCAAAAGTTAATCTAACTGAAGAAGGTAGAGCTCTTGTAGAACAGTTCGATACAGAATTAGAATCCCCATCTGAAAGTGATGAAGCACTATCTGACGCAGATGAAGCTAAGGCAAAGTGGACTACCCTTGAAAAGATTGTCGGCAATCCTGAAAGAATTAAAAATGTCGCAAATGACATTGTAAGACATTTTGAAGCTCGACAAGAAGTGTTTGAGGGCAAAGCAATCATAGTTGCCATGAGCCGTCGAATAGCTGTTGAACTTTACGACGCCATAATATCTTTGAGACCGGAATGGCATAATGATGATCTTGATAAAGGATGTATCAAAGTCGTAATGACTTCATCAAGTTCCGATGGACCAAACATTCAAAAACACCATACCACAAAATCTCAAAGAAAAGCTCTTGCAGCAAGGATGAAAGATGTCAATGATCCGCTCAAAATAGTAATTGTTCGAGATATGTGGCTGACTGGATTTGATGCTCCCTGTTTGCACACGATGTATGTCGATAAGCCTATGAAAGGCCACAATTTAATGCAGGCAATAGCAAGGGTGAATCGAGTCTTTTTAGACAAACCGGGCGGCTTAATTGTTGATTACATTGGCATTGGCACGAGTCTTAAGCAAGCATTGAATTTCTATGCTGAAAGCGGAGGAAAAGGAATGCCTGCAGAAAACCAGATTCGGGCAACAGAGATAATGATAGAAAAACTTGAAGTTGTTCGCCAAATGCTTCATGGGTTTGACTATACTTGTTTCTTTGATGCAAGTGTAAAAGCAAAGTTGTCTATCATTTTGCAAGCGGAGAATCATGTCTTAGGCCTACCAGATGGTAAAGCCCGGTTTGTAAAAGAGGTTTCATTGCTGGGACAGGCTTATGCGCTTTCCAAGCCATCAGACGAGGCTATGAAAAATACTGAAGAAATTGCTTTTTTCCAAGCAGTAAAAGCAAGACTATGCAAGTTTGAGGGTGACAGGCACGAAGGTAAAGATCAATATGATTCAGTAATAAAAAGTATCGTAAGCACAGCAATTTCTTCTGACGAAGTTGTTGATATCTTTGATGCTGCTGGAATAGACAAACCAGATATATCCATTCTGTCGGACGAGTTTCTGCAGGAAGTCAAATCCATGCAGTACAAAAATGTCGCATTAGAGCTTTTGAAGAAACTGCTGAACGATGAAGTGAAGGTGCGGACCAAGAGAAACATAGCACAATCTAAAACTCTCATGGAAATGCTGGATGGTGCAATTAACAAGTATCAAAATAATCTACTTACGACTGCAGAAGTAATTGATGAGCTTATAAAAATTGCCCAAGACCTTAAAAAGGCTGATATGCGTTCCTTGGAGATGGGGTTGTCCAGCGACGAACTTGCTTTCTATGATGCCCTTAGTTTGAATGATAGCGCAACTGAAGTATTGGGTGATGAGCAGTTAAGAATAATTGCTCGTGAAGTCGCAGACAAAGTAAGGAAGAATGCGACCATAGATTGGGCGGTTAAAGAGAGTGTTAGAGCAAGGCTGATGGTAATTGTTAGACGAATTCTAAAGAAATACGGTTATCCGCCGGATAAGCAGGAACAAGCGATTCAGCTGGTAATGACACAAGCGGCAAATTTGGCCGATGATTGGGCGCAAGAATGAAGAGGTTGAGGTGATCTTATGTTTGACATAACGAAACTGAAAGATGTGCTTGTGGCCTACAAGCAGAACTTCGTCTCAAGGCAATGGGGCGAAGAAAAATACAAGTGGGAGGCCGTAAGGTGGTTCCAGGATAATTGGGACGTGAATGCTACCGATTTTGCTGAAATGCTGAGTCGTTCATTGGATAAGACGTTCAATCTGTTGGCTTCTAACAACAACTTCCCAAAAGGTATGATCGTTGGATTTGCCAAGGCTGCTCCTGAAGAGGTCCGAGCTATGTTTATCGCCCTTTTTGACGAGAGTAAGGACGTTTTTGAACGGATGGATGCTTTCAAGACTCAATCTTCTGTTCTCTTGGAGAAGTACGGCAACGGAGCAGCGCAGCATTACCAATATGAGAATGCCATTAGTACCTATCTGTGGCTCCGCTACCCAGATAAGTATTACATCTACAAATTCGGTGAGGTAAAAACGGTCGCCAACGAGCTGGGATCTGACTATCGCTTCAAGAAAGGTGCTTATGCCGATAACATCCGGAACTTCCTGAAGCTCTATGATGAAATCAGCGTAGCTCTCAAAGAGGATATCGAATTGGTGAACCTGTTCCAGTCGCAGTTGACTGATACCTGCTATCCCGACCCTGAACTGAAGACGCTGACCATCGACGTCGGTTTCTACATTAGCCGGTATTACTCTCAGAAGGATGCTGTCGCTCAAGAAGAAGCTGAATGGTTCCCAGCCACATATTCGCCGGGAATTACTGTTGATGAATGGATAAAACTCCTCAATGATTCAGAAGTCTTTACCACCGCCAGTCTCGAAATCATGAAACGCATGAAAGATTACGGTGGACAGGCCACGTGCAAACAACTATCAGTAAAGTACGGCCAATCGAGTAATTTCTACAACGCAGGTTCATCCACCCTTGCTAAGCGAATTGCCGATAAAACGGGCTGTCCTCTTTTGGAGGTTGACACTGAAAACTCCAAATGGTGGCCTATTCTCTATGTGGGCCGCCATGCGACAAAGGAGGAACAAGGCTCATATATCTGGAAACTCCGTGATGAGCTTTCTGAAGCGTTGGACAAAGTTGAATTATCTGAAATCGAACTTTATGTTAAAGCCGCTCCCGGAGAGGAAGACCGTGGTTATTGGTGGTTGAATGCCAATCCGAAGATCTGGAGCTTTGCGGACATCGCTGTTGGTGAGGTTCAGTCCTACACGCTTTACAATGAGAACGGCAACAAGCGTCGCATCTTCCAGAATTTCCTTGATGCGAAAGCTGGCGACATGATCATCGGGTATGAATCCAATCCGGTAAAGCAGATCGTTGCTATCGGTCGTGTCAGCGCAGAACAAGACGGCGAGAAGCTGTTCTTTGAAAAGGTTGAAGGTCTGACTTCTCCGATTGATTATGCGACCTTGAGAGGATGCCCGGAACTGGAGCGTATGGAGTATTTCCAGAATCCGCAGGGCAGCTTGTTCAAGCTCACCAGAGGAGAATATGACTTCATCCTCGATATGATCCGTGAGGAGAATCCGGTAGCACAGGAAGCCTCCATCGATGCTTACACAAAGAGTGACTTCCTCGATGAAGTCTATATGACCGAAAAACGCTACGAGAACCTTGTGGCCGTTCTTCGCAATAAGAAGAACATAATCCTGCAGGGAGCTCCCGGTGTTGGTAAGACTTTCGCCGCAAGACGTCTGGCGTGGTCCATGATGGGTGAAAAGGATGATAGCCGCATTGAGTTCGTTCAGTTCCATCAGAACTATTCCTATGAAGACTTCATGATGGGGTATAAGCCGGTCGAGGATGGATTCGAGCTGAAGTACGGCATTTTCTATCGTTTCTGCCAGAAGGCTGCAAACCAGCCGGACAAGGAGTTCTTCTTTATCATCGATGAAATCAACCGTGGCAACATGAGTAAAATCTTCGGTGAGCTGTTGATGCTGATCGAAAAGGACTACAGAGGCACAAAAGCGACTCTCGCATATAACGGGCTCTCATTCTCCGTCCCGAAGAACCTCTATATCATTGGCATGATGAACACGGCAGATCGCAGCCTTGCCATGATCGACTATGCGCTTCGTCGTCGCTTCAGCTTCTTTGAGGTGGAACCGGGCTTCGATTCCGAGGGCTTCATCCATTACCAGAACGGTCTGAACAACGAGACGCTGAACGAACTCGTTAACAAGGTGAAGGACCTGAACCGTGAAATATCTCTTGATAAGTCGCTGGGTAAGGGCTTCTGCATCGGTCATAGCTATTTCTGCGGCAGAGATGTTTGTACCGAGGAGTGGCTGCACTCCATCGTTGACTACGACATTCTTCCAATGCTCAGTGAATACTGGTTTGACGACGCCAATAAGCTCCAGCGGTGGGAGAACATTCTGCAAGGTGTGTTTCAATGATTAAGGATAAGAGCATCTTCATAAAAAACATATACTATATGCTTTCGTATGCCTTCACGACGCTGAATCAAGGCGGTTATGAGGATGTTGCTACCGAAGAGTTCGAGAACATGCATAACCTCTTCGCTGCGATTCTGGCGAAGGGAATCAGCAGACAGTTGAAACAGGGACTGTACCGGGAGTATTTGAATCGAAAAGAGGATGTTGCTGTAGCCCGTGGCAAGATTGACATGCTGGGGACTATTCAGAACCGGCTTGCCAGAAAGCGGGTACTGACCTGTGAGTATGATGAGCTTTCCGAGAATAATCTCCTGAATCAGATACTGAAAACGACCGTTATGCTTCTGCTCCGGCACACGAGGGTGGATCAGGAGTACAAGAGCGATCTGAAAAAGGAAATGCTGTTCTTCTCGAATGTTGACACAATCGATCCCACCACGATCCGTTGGTCAGCCATTCGGTTCCAGAGAAACAACAATACCTATCGTATGCTTATCAGCCTGTGCCAGCTCATTCTGGAAGGGATGCTTCTGACCACAGACTCCGGAGAATACAAGCTGGCCTCCTTTGTGGATGAACAGCGCATGAACCGTCTGTATGAGAAATTCATCCTCGAATACTACGCTAAGGAGTGTCCGCAGGTAAGGGCGATGGCCTCTCAGATCCCATGGGCCTTGGATGATGGTGTGGGGACGATGCTGCCGGTAATGCAGAGCGACATCATGCTTACCAGAGGCAGCGAAGTGCTTATCATTGACGCCAAGTACTACACGCATACCACACAAACACAGTATGACGTCCACACGCTCCATTCGGGTAATCTGTATCAGATCTTTACCTACGTCAAGAACAAGGATACGGAGTTCGGGAACCAGCCCCACAAGGTTTCCGGCATGCTCCTTTATGCGGCAACAGACGAAGCGATCCAGCCGGACAACAGCTATCAGATGAGCGGCAATCAAATCAGTGTGAAAACCCTTGATTTAAACCAGGATTTCTCGGAGATTGCCGCACAGCTCAATGCCATAGTCATAGAGCATTTTGCATGATTAAAATCCAAGTGTAAAGAGGTGAAACACCGTGATTGACTCAAATGAATACAAGGATCAGGAAAACAAAGAATCTGACACTACTCTTGTTCCTTCTGAACTACATATTCTTGTAACTGACGCAGATACGAACGGATATGAAATATCAAAAATGAGTGATTTCATGGGCTTATATGCTCAACAGTTAACACGATCTTTGGCAGATAGTCCGTTTGTTGAAGTGGTTTCAAATATTCCTGTTGCAGACCTTGGAATAATAAATGATGTTGTTCAACATGCAGCTGTTGTTGCCAGAGGAAACATCACCCTTGTTCCTGATTTTGATAGCCTGCCAGCAGGGATAAAAGAAAAGCTCAAACAGGGTCTATACTCTATAGGAGACTCAAAACAAGTGGATGGTAACCTTCGTGCGGTAATCGTTGATGAAAATGGGGTTCGTGTCAAAGATATCACACTTAAAAAAGTGATTAATAATCCCGGAACTCTCGAAACCACTCGAAGTATCGCTAATCAAATGCAAATGAAGCAAATTCAAGACACACTAAAAGGCATCCAAGAAATGCAGAGTTATCAGTTGGATCGAGATCGGGATAGAGATATTCTCACGCCTTTCTTTGATGCTCGTGACTATATCTTACAAGCGCAGAACGCAACTTCTATTGAATCGAGGAACCAGTTCCTTGAAAAGGCATCTGACAGGATGACAACAGCGTTAAATAGCGTATATGCGGAAATGCGAACTGCTTCATTACATCTTGCGAAGAACACAAAATGGTCGTTGTTCCACAAACAATCTTCTATAGATACTCTTCTTTCAAATTTATCGGATGATTTGCAGTTGGCAACAAAGTTTTCTGGCGTACAAATGCAGGTGTTTGAGGCACTCGGTCGTCGGGAGGACTCAAAGCTCGTATTGGATCGTTATCAAACCGTAATGCACGATTTTATCACGCAGGAAATAGGCGGAAGAGGTATGTCTGCTATAGAGCTGATGCACGATAACTATCACTATAGCAAAGAAAACACAGATTGTTGGTATACCTTTTCAAAAGAACTCGAACCTGCATTAGAAAGCACAAGACTCGCAATCGAAAACAAAGATGTTTACATAGTTTCAGTGGAGGATGTAAATGATGAGCAAGAATAACAATGAAGAGAGAAAATGCAAAATGTGTGGAAAAACCATAGTAGGTAAAAACAAGACAGGTATTTGTTCTGCATGTAAAAAGAAAGCCGGAGATACAGGCGTTACTGTAATGGGAGTTCTCGCATTAATAGGCGGAGCAATATGGACAGGGGTGAAGGCTTTTACAAAAAAGGATTAGAGTTTGAAACCTTTTAATTATTCCACACTTTTTAATTATTCCTCTGACAGCCGTTTTTGATGGGTAAGTTCCACAAGCCACAGAACCGGCCAGTAACAATCGAATAAACAGAAAAAGGGCTTCCGAAGCTCTGCTGTAAAACACAGCGGAACCTTGAAAGCCCTTTATTTCAAGCCTTTTTCAGCACTTATGTGCCGGAGAAGGCTTTTTCTGTTTGTATCAAAGACAGCGTTTTTATAGACCCGTGCTGCGGCTCCGGCGGCATGTTCGTCCAGTCTGCAAAATTCATCGAAAACCACGGTGGCAATATCAACAAGATTTCCGTCTTTGGTCAGGACTCCAACCCGACTACATGGAAAATGGCGCAAATGAACCTTGCCATTCGCGGTATTGAGGCTGACCTCGGCAAGTTCAATGCCGATACATTCTTCAACGACTGCCACCCTCAGCTCAAAGCGGATTTCATTATGGCGAATCCCCCTTTCAATCTTTCTGGCTGGGGTGCAGATAAGCTCGTGGATGATGTCCGCTGGCAGTATGGTACACCTCCTGCTGGCAATGCAAACTTTGCGTGGTTGCAGCACATGATTTGGCATCTTGCGCCGAATGGTCGTATCGGCATGGTGCTTGCAAACGGTTCGCTTTCCTCGCAGTCCGGCGGCGAAGGCGAAATCCGCAAGAACATTATCAATGCTGACCTTGTGGACTGTATCGTCGCAATGCCGACGCAGCTTTTCTACACGACGCAGATTCCCGTGTCGCTCTGGTTCCTTGCAAAGAACAAAAAGCAGAAAGGCAAGACGCTGTTCATCGACGCACGAAAGCTCGGCACGATGGTCACGCGGAAACTGCGCGAGCTGACAGATGAAGACATCAAGAAAATCGCTGACACCTACAACGCCTTTGTTGAAGGAACACTTGAAGATGAAAAGGGCTTCTGTGCGGTTGTTACTACGCAGGACATTGCAAAGCAGGATTACATTCTCACTCCGGGACGCTATGTTGGCATTGAGGAACAGGAAGATGACGGTGAACCGTTTGAAGAGAAAATGGGGCGTCTGACTTCTGAACTGTCTGAGCTTTTCACTAAGTCTCATGAACTTGAAGCTCAGATCAAAGAACGACTGGGGGCGATTGGGTATGATGTCTGAATGGAGGACAATCCGCGCTGCCGACTTTATTGACTTTAATCCTCGCTTGAATCTCAAAAAGGGCGCTATTACAACAAAGGTTGCAATGGATAAGTTAAAGCCGTTCACGAAAAAAATTCCAGAGACAGAAAAAGCCGAGTTTAACGGCGGCGCTAAGTTTTGCAACGGGGATACCGTTATGGCAAGAATCACGCCATGCCTTGAAAACGGAAAAACCGCTTATGTTGATATGCTTGATGATGGCGAAATTGGCTTTGGCTCAACGGAGTTCATTGTGATGCGAGCAAAAGCAGGAATAAGCGATCCGCAATTTGTTTATTACACAGCAATAAACCCGACTTTCCGCAACGTAGCAATAAAGTCTATGGTCGGCTCTTCTGGAAGGCAGCGAGTTCAACAAAGTGTCCTCGAAGAGCTTGAATTGTCAGTGCCGGGTCTGGATGAGCAGAGACGCATCGGGGCATTTCTTGCAGAGCTTGATGAAAAAATTGCGCTTAACAATAAGATAAACGATAATTTAGAGCAGCAAGCTGTTGGGTTATTTCGCTCTTGGTTTTCTACATTTTCCTTATCTCCTAACAGCCCTCGTGTAAACTCTGAGTTTGGAGAAATACCAGAGGACTTCGCAGTTGTTAAGGTCGGCAGTTTGCCTATGCTTGTAACCGACTATGTGGCCAATGGCAGCTTTGCATCTTTAAAAGCTAATGTCAGCTTATATCAAGAGCCAAACTATGCTTACTTCATCAGAAACACCGATTTGAAGTCGGGTTCCTTTGGTGTCTTTGTTGACCAGCATTCCTATGAGTTCTTATCCAAATCCACCCTATATGGCGGGGAGATTATCATTTCCAATGTTGGTGATGTGGGAAGTGTATTCCTCTGCCCGAAGCTGAATGGTCGCATGACCCTCGGAAATAACATTATTATGCTTAGACCAGAAGATGCCCATTTACGCTACTATCTTTATATTTGGTTTAAGTATCACCAAGGGCAAGCACTCATACAGGGAATAAAAGGAGGATCTGCTCAGCCCAAATTTAATAAGACAGATTTCAAGAATACCTCTGTTTTGATTCCTCCAAAGGATATACTCACTCGTTTCCATGAGATTGTGACTCCAATGTTTGAAATGATCTCTCAGAAACAAACTGAGACTGCCCATCTTGCAGATTTACGAGATACATTATTGCCGCAGCTGATGTCTGGTGAGATAGACATTTCCAACCTTGACATTTAAGCCGCTAAATTATCGTTTATAAAGCATCATTTTATGTACGGAGGTAGTAAAAGTGGAAAACACCGCAATTCCTCATAAAATAAATTCCGTCAGTAGTTACATAAAAGCAATCTTTGATATGCGAAATGCAAAAATATCGGAATACTCTCTATCCTCATATTGGTTTTTTCGAGGTCAAAAAAACTCGTCATGGGGAATGTGCCCTAATGTATTCAGAAAAGACGCTTTGGCATATGAATTTGATTCTATAGAGTCAGCTATTCGCCAGCGCCCATACGATTTCCGGGAATGCACAACGGATTTTGAAATTCTCACAAAGCTACAGCACTATGGACTTGGGACACGCTTACTCGACGTAACACTGAATCCATTGGTCGCACTGTATTTTGCAACCGAAAGCTGTGAGGAATATATACAAGGAAAAGATGGTCGTGGGAAGTATATTCCTCGCGATGGAAAGATTGCATACCAATATAGTTATGGGCACCGATTGACAGAATTAGAGGTTCGAATTGCATGTGCACTGCCGTTTATTGATTTCACCGAAGATCTCACAGTGGGCGGGCTATTAGAAAAGCTTTGCAGAAAGGGAATCGTTAAAGTAGATGAAGAGAATTCATTAAAAGAAAATGACTATAAAAGGTTCATTCAAGTTATTCAGAGCAACAGCTTTGTTGTTTCAGCGCATAGCAATGAACGACTAACTCGCCAAAGCGGAGCGTTTATAATTCCAACTGCGATAAAAATTATTAAAGATTCTGGCAATAATGGAGATTTGCTTGTCCGCAAAGCACGCTGTAATTTGGATGAAGCTTTTGAAAAGGATTCATTTATTATCCCATACGATAAGAAAGAAATCATCCGCGAAGAATTGGATTTTCTCAATATTAATGAAGCCACACTTTTCCCTGAGCTGGAGCATCAATTGATATACCTACAGCATCGAAAGCTACCAGAACCTGGATCAGTCGAGTTATATGAAAAATTTGAAGAACATGCCCCAATAGACTCAAGTGAAAATACAGGATACGCAAACAAAGAACCGCATCCCGATGTGGATAACATTGTCAATAGCCATCTTTCGAATTATCCTGACATGATAGCTGACGTTATTGCGTCTATAAAGGAAAACATATCTGTCATAGATTGGTGGCAGAAAAGCTCTGTGATTAGTCGTATCATCCGCGATATTACCAGAATCTTGCAGTCTCAATTGTCTGTACATAATAGCAAAGCAATGGCAAATTCAATCATGAAAGATTTGATGTTTACGAATAGTTGAACAAAGATTTCATAAAAAGGAGTCTGCTGACATGACAGGATATTTTGCTGAATCAAATTACGAGAATGCGGTTTTGCAGCTTCTCAACGAGGAACTGGGATATACCTATGTCTACGGGCCGGACGTGGCGCGCGATTATCATTCGCCGCTCTATGAAGATGTTTTGCTTCCTTCCTTGCAGCGGATTAACAGCAGCTTGCCTATGGACGCTCTGACGGAGGCAATCTATAAGCTCAAGAACTTTGAAACCGGGACGCTCTTGCAGAAGAACATGGTCTTTATGGACTACCTCCAAAATGGCATCCCTGTAAAATACTATGACAAGGATGAAGAACGCTCTACCCTCGTCTACCTTGTTGATTTCAAGCATCCTTCCAGCAATGAGTTTACCGTCGCAAATCAGTGGACTTTCATTGAAAACTCCGAAAAGCGACCGGATGTGATTCTCTTTGTCAATGGTCTCCCGCTTGTCATTGTGGAGTTAAAGTCGCCGTCCCGTGAAGAAACCGACGCTTCCGCCGCATATCGTCAGCTTCGGAACTACATGTATGAGATTCCCTCCATGTTCATCTATAATGCGGTATGCGTCATGAGCGACTTGACCACCTCAAAGGCTGGCACCATCACCTCCGGCGAAGACCGCTTTATGGAGTGGAAAACAACAGACGGCAGCTACGAAAATACACAGCACGCTTCGTTTGACACATTCTTTGTCGGACTGTTTGAAAAGGCGCGATTCCTTGACATCGTGAAGAACTTCATCTGCTTTAATGTGGATGGGCAGAATACTTTCAAGATACTCGCTGGGTATCATCAATATTTTGCAGTCAAAAAGGCGGTTGAGTCTACAAAACACGCAACTTTGACAGACGGCAAGGGCGGCGTTTTCTGGCATACGCAAGGTAGCGGGAAATCACTGTCTATGGTCTTCTATGCGCATTATCTGCAAGAGGCGTTAGAAAGCCCTACCATCGTTGTCATCACCGACCGCAACGATCTGGATGACCAGCTTTACGGGCAATTCGCCCGCTGCAAAGATTTTCTCCGGCAAACGCCGCAGCACGCCGAAAGCCGCAAGAATCTGAAAGAACTGCTTGCAAACAGACAAGCAAACGGCATTATCTTCACAACCATGCAGAAGTTTGAAGAAAGCCATGAAGCGCTTTCAGAACGCCGGAATATCATCGTGATGGCTGACGAAGCGCATCGTGGGCAATACGGTCTCAATGAAAAGGTTGTGGTCAAGCAGAAGGACAACGGCGAAATCGAGGCAAAAACCGTTATTGGCACTGCCCGCATCATAAGGGATACGCTTCCCAACGCGACCTACATTGGCTTCACCGGAACACCAATTTCGACAAAAGATCGCAGCACACGCGAAGTCTTCGGTGATTACATCGACATCTATGACATGACACAGGCGGTTGAAGACGGTGCAACAAGACCTGTCTATTACGAAAGCCGCGTTATTCACCTAAAACTCGACGAGGACACCCTGCATCTGATTGACAACGAGTACGACATCATGGCTGACAACGCCGATCCGTATGTTATTGAAAAAAGCAAGAAGGAACTTGGGCAGATGGAGGCAATCCTTGGTGCTGACCAAACCATAGATTCCTTGGTGAATGATATTCTTGACCATTACGAAAACTACCGCGAAAATATTCTGACCGGCAAGGCGATGATTGTTGCCTATTCGCGCCCTATCGCGATGAAGATTTATAAGCGTATTCTTGCGTTACGCCCAGCGTGGACAGAAAAGATTGCAGTAGTCATGACGCAGGGCAACAACGACCCCGAAGAATGGCGCGAGATTATCGGGAACAAAGCCCATAAGGACGACATGGCGCGGAAATTCAAAGACAATAATTCTCCGCTGAAAATCGCTATCGTCGTAGATATGTGGCTGACAGGCTTTGATGTTCCCTCCCTCGCTACGATGTACGTTTATAAACCAATGGCTGGGCATAACTTGATGCAGGCGATTGCCCGCGTCAATCGTGTTTTCAAAGATAAAGAAGGCGGTTTGGTTGTTGATTACGTTGGCATTGCGGCCGCACTGAAACAGGCCATGAACGACTACACTGCCAGAGATAAGAAAAACTATGGTGATACAGATGTAAGCAAGGCTGCATATCCGAAATTCCTTGAAAAGCTCTCTATTTGCAGAGATTTGTTCCACGGATTTAGTTATGAGAAATTCATGACTGGAAATGACCTCGACCGCGCAAAGCTCATCAGCGGTGGTGTGAACTTCATACTCGGCAAGAGTGTTGCAGAATACGAGCTGCCCGACAATGAGAAGACGCAGAATGTATTTATCAAGGAAGCACTGCTGCTCAAACAGGCACTTTCCCTATGCAGCAGTTTAGTAGATGATCCAACCCGCATGGAAGCGGCTTTCTTCGAGTCCGTCAGAACAATGACCGTACGCTTGGTTTCAGGCGGCAGTGGAAAGAAGTTTACGCTGCCAGAAGTAAATGAGCGTATCAACGAGCTTTTGAAGCATAGCATCAAGAGCGAAGGCGTTATCAATCTTTTCTCTGATGTTCAGACCTCGTTTTCACTGTTCGATCCCAAATTCCTTGAAGAAGTAGCAGATATGAAGGAGAAAAACCTTGCTGTCGAGCTTCTGAAAAAGCTGATTGCAGAGCAAGTCTCCGTTTACCGCCGAACAAACATTGTCAAGTCGGAGCGATTCTCCGAAATCATTCAGAGCGCAATGAACCGTTACCTGAACGGAATGTTGACAAATGAGGAAGTTATTCAAGAGTTGCTCAAGCTGGCGAAGGACATTGCTGCCGCTGCTGCCGAAGGAGAAAAACTCGGATTGACAGCAGACGAGCTTGCCTTTTATGACGCACTCACGAAGCCTCAAGCAATCAAAGACTTCTATCAACACGATGAACTGATAGCGATTACGAAGGAACTGACAGATATGCTCCGAAAGAACCGGACGATTGACTGGCAAAAGAAAGAGAGCGCACGAGCTGGAATGCGCCGGCTGGTAAAGCGCCTTTTGAAGAAATACAAATACCCGCCGGAAGGGATGGACGATGCTGTTCAGACTGTCATGAGTCAGTGCGAAATGTGGGCAGACAATGTGATGACTGTATGATTTTCTCACACCAGCTGCCCTTCTCATGACGATATAACCGCAGCGCCTGCGCTGCATTCATTGGGTTTGGGAAATGTGTTCCCAACAAGCAAACTGTCATTTTTAGCAAAATGACCCTGCTTGCTACTACTTCTTCCACCACGGAGAAGAAAATTAGCCAGCAGGGTTTTCGTATGTCCAAATTTAGAATGCCGGTGAATGCAGCAACTCTACGCATGGTGATGCTGATGGATTAGCGCTGTAGCACCCCCCAGATTTCTTGTTTTCAGCAGTTCCAGAAAAAAATTTTGCAATCCGCTTCAAATCGTGTCGCAAAACGGTCTTTTCTTTACAGTTCAAGAGTGAAGGGGTATATAAATTTCCCTTCGCATGAACGGAAAGGAGGTTGCTATCAAGAATGAAATGCTCACACCCGCCGCTATGTTTCCACCGAACGCCTAACGATTCAGGATGAAATGATTTCAAACCGCCCTATCAAAAATTTTTCTTGATTTTTTACGAATCGCGTAAAAAACGCCAAACTTTTTACCAGTTATGTGGAGATGTATTTCTTCATCATCCAAACATAAAGGAGGTTCGTAACCTTGCAACGTAACTTTACAGCAGTCACAGGCGCACGCGCTGGAAAAAGCGCGGAAAATGAGGCATTACTTTCTCAGCAGCGCGCCGCGCTCCTCGCACGTCTTGTGCACAGCAAGGATGGCAGTATCGCTTGTTCCGTCGAGAATTGCGTCTTGATTCTGGAAAACGATCCCGTGCTGATGGGTGCTATCCGCAAAAACCTGTTCACCGGCTGCATGGTCATTGTCGGTGATATGCCGTGGCATCGGGCGGGCAGCTGCTTCACTGACGACGATTTAGCCTTCATCGAGTTGCTTTTTGAGAATCATTACAGCATCACGTCCGAGAAGAAAATCCTCACTGCCTTGCGGATAGTAGCCAACAGCAACAGCTATCATCCTGTGCGGAAATATCTGAATCATCTTGATTGGGACAGAACGCCCCGCGTTCGATTTGCGCTGCATCACTTTCTCGGTGCGGAAATCTGCGACCCGAATGAAGAGCTGCTGCGTTTATTCATGTTGGGCGCTGTGCCGCGCATCTTTCAGCCGGGGTGCAAGTTCGATATGATGCTTTGCCTCACCGGTGGACAAGGCGCTGGCAAGTCCAGCTTCTTCCGTTTTCTTGCAGGGAATGACGAGTGGTTTTCAGATGATTTGCGAAAGCTCGACGATGAAAACGTCTATCGTCGGATAATGGGGCATTGGATTATCGAGATGAGTGAGATGATGGCCACGGGCAATGCCAAGAACGTGGAAGAAATCAAATCTTTTCTCAGCCGCCAGAAAGATACTTACAAAGTGCCTTATGACAAGTTTCCGGCAGATAGACCACGACAGTGTGTCTTTGCAGGCACTTCCAACAAGCTGGATTTTCTGCCCCATGACCGCAGCGGAAATCGGCGTTTCTTGCCAATCCGCATTAACCCGGAGACAGCAGAGGTGCGTGACTGCGACCCAGAACAAACCAAGTATAGCGTCGGCAAACTCTCGTCCCATCCCGCATTCCAGTCACATGGAACAATGGAACAAATATCATCATAAAAAGAAGTGCATTGGAAAGGAGAGGCATATCGCCTATTCAGCATTTGTCGCCCTCTGTTCCAGTTCCATGTTCCACTCTTCCAAAGTCCGAATTATTTTCACATACATGCACCAAGGAGCTATTATATATGATGAAAATGAACCTCACGCTGTTCGGCGAAACCTGTCAGCACGCCCTCGAACCCAATCAGAGCAATCGCAAGATGACCTTGACGGTCAAGGAGCTTGCGGAAGAACTCAACATCAGTCGCAACACCGCCTATCAGTTGGCTGACCAGAAGGATTTCCCGTCTTTCCGGATTGGTCGGCAACTGCTCATCAACCGCGCCATGCTTCAAGAATGGCTGAATCAGAACGCTTCGTCGAAGCTATGCCCCACCTAATAAATATATGAAGCACGAAAAACATCGATACAGCATCCAATTCATCTCGCATTTCCCGCGCAGGAGGCGTAAAATAGCAGTGTGTACCTTGACAACTGCAACACGATGCGTACTCCTGTACTCCTTCTGAGTCGGATTGAGGCAGGAGGAAATATGGCAAAAACAACAAACATTCGCCAGCGCAAGAATGGTCTATGGGAAGGTCGTTATCGTCTGAACGGCAAGCAGTGCGCCGTGTATGGGCAGACAAAAGCCGAGGCAAAAGCGAAGTTAGCCGCCCGCATGACAGAAATTGAGCAGGGCATTTGCATTGAGCGAACCGACCTGACCTTGGAGGAATGGGGCTGGGAATGGCTCAAAACCTTCAAGGAAGGGAAAGTTCGTCATTCGACAATGGACAACTACGAGAGCGATTTCCGTATGCACGTCGTGCCGTACATCGGTCACATCAAGCTGAAAGATCTCACGACGCTGCACATTCAGCGCACCTATGCAAAAGCGCAGCAGAACGGGCTGTCCCCCAAGAGTATCCGCAACATCCACGGATTGATTCACGGGATGCTGGCGAAAGCGCAAAGTCTGGATATGGTGCGCAAGAATGTATCGGAGGACTGCGAACTCCCCGTGGTTGAAAAGACCGAGATGCACACGCTCTCTGATGTGGAACTACGGCGTTTTCTGGCAATCGCCAAGGATGATCCGTTCTATCTGATGTACTATGTGGATTTCTTCACAGGTCTGCGGGAGAGCGAACTGATTGGTCTGACGTGGGATTGCATTGATTTTGCGAAGGGGACTATCCGTGTGTACCGTCAGTTTGTGCGCATTGCATCCGGGCCTGACAAGGGCAAAATGATGTTCACTTCGCTGAAAAACCACAAAGAGCGCACGATTCATCCCGCGCCATCCGTGATGGACGCATTGAGGCAAGCCAAAGAGAAGCAGAACCGGCAGCGTCTGCTCGCAGGTTCATCATGGGACAATGTGTACGACATGGTTTTCACTCGTGACAACGGCATGTTCATCCGTTTCAAGACACTGTATGTCCACTTCAAGGCACTGGTCAGCAGGCTCAACCGTCCGGAGGTTCGCTTCCACGACATTCGCCACACCTACGCCACCCTCGCTATTCAAAGCGAAATTGACTTCAAGACGCTTTCCTTGTCACTCGGACATGCAACCGTCGCCTTCACGCTCGACACCTACGGACACGTCAGCAACCATATGTCGCAAAACGCAGCAGCCAAGATGGAAAAATTCATTTGCTCGCTGTAAAAAGCGCAGACTCACGCGCATAGCGGTTTTTCGTGGGTACGGAAAAGAAAGCGTTTGTGGGTATGGTGTGGGTATACAGCAGCACTAAAAAAGCCGAAACCCTTGCATCTCCAAGGATTTCGGCTCGTGGAGCATAGCGGATTCGAAGCGCGTCACTTGCTTCCCCCTGCGTCCCATCATGTACCATCCGGAATACATAGTGCACCATCCAGCACAACAATTTCACTCCGAATCCCATAGCATCCCACCCGGTTAATGGTACTGATAATGGTATTGGTCAGATTGAAGCGGTCGGGTTCGGCTTGTTTTGCTGCAATCGTTATTTTCCCCTTCTCACTCCTCCGGCACAGGAATCGTAATATTCAGATTAAAAATCCCATTTTGCGGCAGGAGCGCCATGTTGCCGTCGTACTTTTCCACCACCATACGAATGCTCTTGACACCGTAGCCGTGGTAAAACTCGTCGTCCTTGGATGTGCGCGGAATGCCATCCGCCATGATGAGTTCGCCTGTGTAGTTGTTCTCCACATGAATAATCGCCATGCCGAGTTCTTCCTTCACGCTGACGAAGATGATGCGCTTTTCTACGTCGTCCAGCTTGCACACCGCCTCCATTGCGTTGTCCAGCGCATTGCCAAACAAGGAGAATAGGTCGGACGGCTGCATGAAGGATAGACACTGCCCGTTCGCAATGCAATCCAGCTTGATGCTGTTCTTCTCGCACAGAAGCTTTTTCTCCATCAGGCAGACGTCCAAGATTTCGTTGCCTGTTTGCAGGGAAGAGTCGTAGACGCTAATAATCTGTTCCAGCTCGCGAATGGCGTCGGGGTCGGTCGTGCTGGTGATGTGGGAAATCTGGTGCTTCATGTCGTGGCACTTGATGTTTACCATTTCCACGTTGGCTTTGGACGTGCGGTACTGCTCTTCCTGCATATGCACCAGCTGGGTAAGGAAATTCTTTTCATTGGTAAGCGCCTGATTGCGGAACAAACCCTGCTCCAGCATCAGCGCCAGCACGCAGCAGACTATGTCATAGATGCTGACCAGCACATACAGCTCTTCACCCCCCGTATCGTGCATCATGAGCACCAGCGTCGCGCCCTCATCAGACAGTTCCACCAGTATGTCCAGCCAGACGTTCCTGCTTCGGCACGCTGCGTAACCTATTTTGATATTTCTAATTCCAGATTATCTGACAACGTATTTTATTTTCCCAAGTGATAGACAATTAACAATGAAAATAGTAAAATTAAGAGGGTGTGTTTTTCCAGTCTGACTGCGGCAGGAGGACAAACAGATGATGTCAGCCATTCCACTTATGATCATGCTCGTCGGAAACGACGATGACCGCGCACTAGTGACGGAAATTTATCTGAAATACAGAAAACTGATGTTCGCAATTGCCATGAGGATTGTGCAGGATCCTCACGTCGCTGAGGATATGGTCATGGCAGCAATTGCTGAGATGATCGACAATATTGAGATTTTGCGAGAGATTTCGTGTTTCAGAATGAGGTCCTATGTCGCTACTATTATACGGAACGATTCCATCGACTATGTTCGCAAGCGGAATCGCCACAACCAGCATTCATTTCTTCCAACGGACGAAACGTTTTTTGACAACGTTGCGTCTGAAAGTGAGATGGATGACACGATCCTTCAAAATGCCGAAATGGATGTTTTGCTGGAGGCCCTGTCTCGACTGCCAGAAAATGAGCGTCTGCTGCTTACGATGAAGTATGTAGACGAAAGTTCCGACAAAGAAATCGCCGCAATTCTCCATATCGGTCAGGATAGTGTTCGCGTGTATCTGAGCAGAGCTCGAAAGCATTTGCTGGCGTTATTCAAGGAGGTGGAAGAACATGGCTAATTCCCATCGTGCTCCGAAAGAGTTGGCAGAGCTTCGGGGCGACTTATCTGCCTTGAAGCTGAAAATCGTGCTACTGGAAAAGCAGGAGGCTGAGTTGGGACGCATAGAACAGGAAAGCGATTCAGACGAAGCCTTGCAGATGCTTGTAAAAAGCAGCGAACAAAAAATGCTTCGATATATCGATCGAAGCTGCCGAAAAGATGAAATCAAGCGCTTGGCTTTCAGGACATTCCCTCAGGTTGCAAAAGTAGCCGCCTGTCTTCTGCTCGTCTGTTATTTAGGGCTGACTGCCGCAATTGCCACAGATTCTACGGTGCGAGTCAGACTAATGCAGTTCATGATGAACATCGAAGAGCGCTGCACATCCTTCGGGTTTGAAGATTCGGGTGAAATTATGAACGTCCCTGCTGACTGGGAAGGTTACTATTACCCCGCGTATATTCCAGACGGCATGCTGCTGGCGGATGTAGTAACCCCTGAAACTGTACTATATACGCACCCCGATGGCAGGGATTTATGGTTTGATGATATGAGCGCTGGTACAGGCGGAGCGCTGGACACTGAAAATGCCACAATTGACTATATCACAATCAATGGACACCTCGCAATGATCAGTGAGAAAGGGGCATGGACGGCAATTCTGTGGAACATCGACAATCGCATTCTTATGATTAACTACACTGGAAAGCGAGAGGAAGCTATAAGAATAGCCGAAAGTGTGCGAATGATCAAATGATTAAATATGTATCCTCCATTAAGTCCTAAAAATTCGCAAATAAATTTTAATTTTGCTGTTTCACTTCCGTCGGATGCATCGCTATATAGGATGAAGGGGTCACAAAGACGCCAAGATGAGGAGGGTTTTCATGCGCAAGGCGATTTCGAGGTCAGTCACTCTTTTCCTTCTGTTTGTTGTGATGGTGACGTGGTGTTCATCAGGGTACGCGATTTCGGAGGACAATTCGGTTCAGCCCCTGTATGATCTTACCCGTGCATACAAAGCAACGATTACGATTTCAGAGGACGGCACGGCGCAATGCTTTGGGCGCATCACAGCAACGAACAGGACAGATAGCATTAGTATCACCCTGACGCTATATCGAAAAGTCGGTAATTCATGGTTTTTCGTTAAAAGTTGGTCGGAAAGTGACCGTCTCTACTATGCTTCTGTCAATGAATCCTACAAGGTCTCATCAGGTACTTACAAGGTTCAGCTGAATGGAACGGTTGTCGCCGCAGACGGAACAACAGAAACATTATCCACTTGGACTACTGAAGCGACGTATAATTAAGCTGTTCACATCGCGTCGGTTTCACGCTTCATTCCACTGCTTCACTTTGTAAGCTGGTGTCCGAGCAAGGTGCCGCTTACTCCCTCATACTATTTCCAGATAGATCAGGTGAGTCCGGAAATAGTATCAATAAACACTTGCGCTGGGAGGTGATTGGCAAAATGCGCAGGAAGAAAACAAAGTTCTTGCTATAACGTGAGCCACGCTGTGGCCGCTATCCCGTCAAGATAGATATAGCAAGAACACACTGATTATACTGCCAAATTTCTGATTTGTCTACCTACATGAACGTGAAAGGAGCTATACCCATGAAAAAAAGTACTCGTTTCTTTGCTGTAATGCTGATGGCGCTGCTGTGCGTTTCTGCGGTTTCCGTTGCTTTCGCCTGTAGTGGATACAGCAACCGCGTTTGTTGGGCGAATGAGTCCAAGGTGTACGGGCGTATCGATGCTTGCAGCTGCACATCAAGAAACAATCATCTGTATGTCTCTACGCGAGCAGAGTATGAAAGCTCTGACGGCACACTCGTATGGACCTACTGGACTGAATCTTATGGTAATAATGTTGCGTATAAGTCCTCTACCACCAGTCCTGCCGGCCCCGTGAATCAGGGCATTGTACACTTCCGTCACCAGTGTGTGCCCGGCAAATCTGCTTATGTATACTATGAGATTCCTGTTTATCCGTAAATCCTCGTAAAGGATCTGGGGTGAGCAGTTGACCCTGCTCACCCCTTTGAGGAGTGATTCAATGAAAACAATTCGGCTTCTGAAAAACAGCCTTTCACATTTGTTCAGATGTGAAACGGCAGCTTCCATCATGATTCTTTGCAGTCTTTTCTTCGTTTACTTTTCACAATTTACCTTTGTCAGCGTGATGAATCAGCTGCGCCAATTACAGCAGGCCAGCAGCAATTATACCAGCATTTGCATTACCCCTTCGGATTCAAGTATCGCTGCTGATACGCTGGCCTTTTTTGAATCCAGCCCCTTGGGGGAGATGCGCAACGCATTCGTTATTGACCTTGACACCTCCGGGGAGCGTCCTCAAATGGTTGGCTGGAAAGGCACTGCCTTTACGCGCTGGCATGCATTGGAAGCTGGAATGGCGTTTTTTGACGAACGTCAGGTGGAAAGCACTGAACATATCGCCATCATGGGCGTTACTTCAATGGGCGCACGCCCCAGCGAACAAACGGTCAACGGAATCACCTATTCCATCATTGACCATGGACTTCTCAATATCAGTACGCTGCTTCGGAAGTTTCCCAATCAGTTTGATTATTATGTGGATGAATATGAAAACGACAACGAGCTTATTATTCCATATCGCACCTTTTTTGCAGACGGCTACGTTCCTGATGCGATTGTGCTGGACATGAAGGAAGCCCTTTCGGGAAGCGATGCCGCCATCATCGAGCAGATTGCCGCTTACTTTCCCAATTGCGATATTCATCTGGTGGGCAGCAGCGCGCAGACCAAGGCGCGGGCAAAAACGTATGAGCAAATGCAGTCGTTGTTTCTCGGCGTTTCCCTCCTGTCTGCATTAAGCGTTTTCACCTTTTTCAACGGCTGGATTCGGCAGAATGCCCGGCAATACCAAATCTACCTGCTGTGCGGCGCGACGCGGGCGAAAGTCTTCCTTCTGCTGCTGATGGAGTGGGGCATCCTTACCGTTGTGGCCTGCGTCGTGGCATACCTCGCTCTGTTCGCTGTGACGCCCGTCCTGAACAGCATCAACGTTTCCGTCAGCATCCAATTCGGTCATTGCGCTGCGATTGCTGCGCTGGGTCTGCTGTTCTCCTATCTTTCTTCGCTGCGAACGCTGTGGGCGGTTTGCAAGACCAACTATCGTCAGGGAGGTTGATTGCATGAAACTGTTATACATGCTGAAAAAGCAGTATAGTCGATTCTACCTGCGAGAGATAGTTGTCGTTGCGCAGGTCGCGCTGATGGTTTTGCTGTTTACGCCCATCCTGTCAAAATTGGACAATCTGCTGTCCGTTGATCAGCTGGCAACGAACCTTCATGGCTCGGTGTTCTTCTTTCAGTCTGATAACTATTACTATATGCCAGAATTTCTGGATCCCGAGGTGTACAGCGCCTTCTTTGATGAAATACGAGACTGCGACGTCGTTCAGGAAGTCGGACAAACTGCAAGCGCCAATTGCACCATTGACGACGAAGGTGTTGCCGTGTACTTCTATAACGATGCTTTGCTCAAACACCTTGGACTGCAAATAGCTGATTACAAAGCGGAGGATGATGCGATTCCGGTGTTGATCAGCCAGTCACTGGCGCAGAAATATCAAATTGGCGATCTCATCACCCCGTATGAGGGGAGAATATCTTTCATTGTTGCTTCTGAAAATCGGCCAGCCCAATTTCGAGTTGCAGGAGTGCTAAAAAACAATAATTATTATTACCGTCTGGTTGGCGGCGCTTCCTTTGTAACGCTGGAAAGTATCGGCTACAAGGACGATGGGACCTGCATGATTGCCCTAAGTTCGTTCGACATTGTACCCGTAGTGGATATAGCGCCTTCCACCCTTCTGTTCGTAGCAGCAGAAAATTCGGATACCTTGAACCAAATCAACGCTTCTATCGGCCATCTGGGACATGCGGAAAGTCTCTCAGTGATGCGAAAGAACTCGCTCGATACTATTCTTGCAAGCAATCCTCTTCCCTTCGTCACTGCCGCTTTGATGACCCTGCTCTGTCTGGCAAGCGTTTGTTCTTATGCGTATGTGAGCGTCATCCGCCTGCGAGAAAACTTTGCAATGTACTATATTTGCGGTCTAAGCCGAAAGAAGGCGCTGGGCATTATTATGCTTGCGATGCTGATGCTGCTTATCATCAGCCTTCTCATTTCGCTCATTTGTCTGCCGATTTCTGTTGAGGATACGCAATATAACGGTCTACCTTTTTCCATCAGCATTGTTGCTTTGCTGTTTGTGCTTGCATTTGCCGTTGTATTCACGCAGTACGGCAGCATCAATCCCATTAAGCTGATGCGGAAAGGCGATTAAGAAGGAGGTTTTCGGAATGTTGATTGAACTGAATCAAATTGATATGAAATACAACAAGGGGCAGGAAAATGAAGTCCACGCGCTGAAACAAGTTTCGTTCAGCGTTGAACAAGGAGATTTTGTCGGTTTAGTTGGTGCATCTGGTTCGGGCAAAACGACGCTGCTTCAAATCATCGGCGGAATGCTCCGACCGACGGGCGGCACCTATTTCTTTGACGGCATGGATGTCAGCGCAATGAAGGACAGCCAGCTCTCCCGTTTCAGAAACCAGAAGGTTGGGTATGTTCTGCAAGATTATGGTCTGCTGCGTGATCGCAATGTTGTGGAAAACGTCTGCCTCCCCATGATGTTCTCGCATATGAAATGGCATGATATTGAAAGCAGAGCAATGGAACTGCTGACGGAACTGCACATCGATCATCTCAAGGCGCGCAGAGTCAATCAATTATCAGGCGGTCAAAGTCAGCTTGTGGCTGTGGCGCGAGCGCTGGCCATGAACCCGCCCGTCATTCTTGCGGATGAACCAACCGGATCTTTGGACAGCAATACGTCTGCGCATCTGATGGAAAGCCTCATCAAGCTGAACAATGCTGGTGTGACCATCCTGATGGTGACGCATAACGAAGAAATCAGCAAGCACTGCAAACGCATTGTCCGCATTCGAGACGGTCAATTGCTGGCGGAATAAGACATTCGATTCGGCATACGGCAAAAAATACGCAAAGGAGATGTAACTTCCTTCGCATTTTTGGTTCTTCACGGAAAGTTGGGAGAAAGCAAGGCACAGCAAAGAAATGCGAACAGCATGGAAGGGAAGATTGCACTGCTAAGCACGCATATTTTCTTCTTTGCACGTTCTCTCATGGCGAAGCCATGTAATCTGTTGTCGCTCTGGACTTGCATTCCCCCCAATTCCGTGATGAACCGAAAAAGAGCAGTCGACGTTCTGCTCGTTGCAAACGTTCATCCACAAGTCCGCCAGCAGCACTTCCAAATCCCGCAGCATCCAGATTTCATCATCCACCAGCATCACCCTGAGCATTTTCCGCACCTCCCTGCCACATTGGAAGCAACGGTAATAGTATAGCCGATTTTTTGCGATTTTTCCAGATGGAAATTCGTGAGGAGACTGCTCGTTCACATGCAATGCAAAAGCCACCTCGATGGAGATGGCTCAGCTGGTAGACATATTCAGTTTTAGGGGCGACCTGACTTGTTGTTTGTGGGGTCGTTCATGATATAAGTCTGACCACGCTTTTGGGTCGGCGGCATTGGCTTTCCCTTGACAGCGGTAACTTCGTGATTGGTTTTACCGCCACGCGGGCCAATAACACCATATTGCCCAGAGGCAGGTGCCTTCTGACCGGGTTTTAATCCCATAAGCATTCCTCCTTTTCGTTATTAGCACTCGTTTGCTTCGAGTGCTGACAACAGTATAGCACTTTCTTTCGTTCTTGTCAATATATCGCATGCTATTTCATGGAGAATTTGCAGTAACGGTTGCAGTCGGGGTGAAATTATTTTTCATCATTTTATTGTAAGATAAGCAATCGTGCATTTGTCGCTATCATGTAAGATCTTACAACGAAAAGTATTTTGATTCTTTTCAGTTTTGTGATGACAAAGCAGCAACGATGTGATATACTAATAGTGTAATTTTTTAGTATATACGAAGTGGAGGGCGCGTTTATGAAATTCGAGCAAATTGCAATTAAGAATTTCAGGAATTTCGAGAACATTGAAATATGCATCTCAAACAAAAATATTTTCTTCGGATTAAACGATATTGGAAAAACAAATTTTCTGTATGCCTTGCGCTATGTATTTGATAAAGATATAAGGAAAAATGGTTTCGATTCTGACTTCCATCGAAAGAATGTAGCATCACCCATTGAAATTACCGTTGTCATAGACATAAGCGATACCGCCGATCCCGATAGTCAAAAATTAAGAGCGCAGCTAAAAGGGGCGCTCTTCAGCCATCAGAACAAAGTTTATATCAAACTTACCGCGCAGTATGATGCTCAGGAATTAGTTGCCATGCCACTGATGTATTGGGGCGGTAATTTAGAACATTTATATGAAATTAAGCAAAGAGGCTATCGTTACGATATAGATTTCATTTTTACTGTTACTTATATTGATTCTTATGTTGATTTATACAGCCTATTTAAGAAGAATATCAGCTCTTTAATTAAGCATGGTACTGCATCAGACGACACTGCCCTTAAGCATATCCAGTCGTCAATAGACGCGCTAAATGCAAATATAGCGAATTTGCCTTCTGTTAAAGACTTTGAACAAAAGATTACTCCAGAGTATCAGAAGTTTCGCAGCGAAGATATCTCCATTGCCATCAAGTCCGAAATTGCTGTAAAAGGTCTATATTCCAGTATTGTTCCTTACATCAAGCGAACCGATGACGAGAACCTATACCCCACTGCCGGGGAGGGGCGTAAGAAATTACTGGCGTATTCCATTTTTGATTTGCTTTCAACAGAACGTGAAGAACTGCAAATTAACCTATTCCTGATTGAAGAGCCTGAAAATCACTTGCACAAGTCCTTGCAAATTGCATTATCCCAGATATTGTTTGCAGAAAATAAGTATCATTATCTCTTTGTAACAACACACTCTCCTTTTGTCCTGTACGACATGGATGGTGTAAGCCTTATTAGAATATTTCATGGTTCAGCCATCGATAGCGCGAGCTGTTTCTACCAAGTTCCCTCCGATTTTGAAAAGAGTCGAAAAATGCTAAACAGATATTTAGCTGAAGCAATTTTCGCAAATAGAGTGCTGCTGGTCGAGGGCACTTCGGAACTGCTGCTTTTTGAAAAAGTCTTGTCTGCCGTCAAGCCTTTTTATGAAGCGGATGGCATATATATTTTATCCGTGGAAGGCGTCGGTTTTTCCAAGTACTGCGAAGTGCTTAGTGCATTAAAAATAGGCTGGCTTGTAAAAACTGATAACGATTTGAGGTTCTCACCCACTAAGCAGACCTATGATGCATACGGATTCCAGCGCTGTAACAAGCTCATCGGGAAAGACCTCCTCCCAATAGAATCGTATAAAGACAACCGTGTTGAGACTAAGGCAACTTTATACGCAAAGCACAAAGAAACTCTCGATAGCATTCGCACGGACTATGGAATTTACCTTTCCAAAGTCGATTTAGAAAATGACTTGAACGAAATTTTACACAATAAATTGTGCGAATATTTGAGTGAAAGCAATCCTGTTGCATATTTGCAAGAAGCAAAACACTTCCGTATGGTTGACTTAATAAAGTTGTTAACCAATGATGACTGTATGAAAATTTTTGATGATTACAATTTTGCCTGCCTGAAGGAGATAACGAAATGAGTTTAACATCTGTACAGCAGCAGATTATCGATACCCCTGGCAATCTAATTGTCCGCGCCAGCGCAGGAACGGGAAAAACTCATACTATGGTTGCAAAGATAGCCGCTGAAATTGATCGGAATCATTCGCACAAAGCAATAGCAGCAATTACCTTTACAATCAAAGCTGCGCAAGAAATCAAAGATCGTCTCCCAATAGATATTTCACGTCATTTTATTGGTACAAATAATAGCTTTGTCATTGAAGAAATCATAAAACCTTTTTTGAAAGATGTATACGGTACTGAATTTGAAGTTGATATGAGTACAGACTATTCCATCCATGTTGACACATTTGAAGCTGGTCTTGATAAAATAGAGCAGGATAACTTACTTTGTTCCTATATCGATAACAAAAAGAATTTCATTTTTGATCTTGCACTTGATGTAATCAAGAAGTCACCAGCCTGCCGACTGTATCTTCAGGCTAAGTATTTTAAAGTCTATATTGATGAGTATCAAGATTGTGACCAGTCTATGCATGCCTTATTCATGTATATCTGCGATAGTCTCGGTATTGATACTTTTGTTGTTGGTGATGAAAAGCAGTCAATCTATACTTGGCGCGGAGCATATCCTCAAGCATTTAAAAGCATTTGTGACAAGCCTAATTTTCGCAAGATCTTCATGGGAGATAACTTCCGTTCATGTCAGCAGATTCAAAATTACTCCAACTTGCTTTTCGCAGAAACACGCTCGCTTTATTCATCAACCGAAAGTCTTGACAATATTATTTGGATAACCCCAACGTCGCAATCATGGTGCAATGAGGTATTGCGATATATCGACCCACAAAAACGCACCGCCCTGCTCCGTTTTAAAAATGCTGATGCCGAAAGCAATGCAGCCGAGTTACGTCAGGCTGGAAGCAATTTTGTTTTTATTCCGCAGTCTCCGATTGCAGACATCACAACAGCAACAGCGTGGTTATATGCCGCCATTGCCAAGTATATAATTTTGCCAAAATACTCTGTGTATGATTTAATTTCTGAAATGCCCTCTGAGGGAAGTGATGAAAAAAAGCAAGCCAATGCACTTAGAAAAAAGCTCGAGAACATCAGAGCACATATTAAAAACGAGCAAGAATTTATTAATGCAGCAAACGACTTATGCCTTTACTTAGGCTATGAGACCTGCTCTGATCATTTAAGTAAGTTGTTCTCAACAGTCAGTCAGGAGAAGTTCCACCCTGCTTTTGATACCGCCATGTACCCCAATATTGCGATTACGTTGCACTCATCAAAAGGATTGGAATTCGATCAGGTGATATTGTTTGCAAATGACTACAATCTTGCTGATGAAGCTAGCAAGTATAATCATTATGTTGCAATAACCCGAGCAAGAGAGAAAGTAGTTATTGTAAAGTTTCCTCATTATTGCTCGAATAAATTTGAAAATGGTTTGTCCGGAATATTCGCTTTAAGCAACCTAAGGGTATGTGATTTAGTTGCTTACAAAGAATCATCTTCCATAGACAACGCTTGAAAATCCTCATAAAATGCGGTGGATAACCAAGTTCATCAAATAAGCATCTTAACATATCGCAACCAGCACAGCTATGTCACTGCACGCAGACACAAACTTGTTTTGTTTCACAGGGTTTGGGAAATGTGTTCCCAACAAGCAAACTGTCATTTTTAGCAAAATGACCCTGCTTGCTACTACTTCTTCCACCACGGAGAAGAAAATTAGCCAGCAGGGTTTTCGTATGTCCAAATTTAGAATGCCGGTGAATGCAGCAACTCTACGCATGGTGATGCTGATGGATTAGCGCTGTAGCACCCCCCAGATTTCTTGTTTTCAGCAGTTCCAGAAAAAAATTTTGCAATCCGCTTCAAATCGTGTCGCAAAACGGTCTTTTCTTTACAGTTCAAGAGTGAAGGGGGATATAAAATTCCCTTCGCATGAACGGAAAGGGGCAACCACCAAAAATGAAATGCTCGCACCTGCTGCTATGTTTCCACCAAGCGCCTAACGATTCAGGATAAAAAGATTTTAATCCGTTGCATCAAAAATTTTTCTGGAATTTGGGCGAATCGCGTAAAAAACGTCAAATTTTTTACCAGTTATATTGGAGAAGCATTTCTGCTCTATCCGAAGATAAAGGAGGTGATTTCTATGATTATGATTTTCAAGCAAGACACTCGAATTAGCCTACATAGATGAATGGCAGCTGTACCACTACGGCTAATTCAGAAACCTGCGAATCGCTGGATAGCTTCCCACAAGCGTTCCATCCAACGAATCAACGCATTTTTGAAACACAAGGAAGTGAACCCGAATGTCCAAGAAGCAATTCCGCTCGTCTGCAAATTTCCCCGCATGGTTTGACGGCACAAATCTCAGCGAGCCGCTATTCTGTACCGCGTTTCTGTGAAACCATCAGCTGATTTACAGCGAAGGTTCGTTCTTCACGCCAAATGGTCGAATGCAGGACTGCACACCACTGAAAGAAGTCATCTTTCAAGAAATCCACTCCTACATTTGCTCCGGCGTTCCCAACAAAATCAAGAACATCATTGAAGTGCTGAAAATCACCGCATATGTTCCGGAATTTCCGCCGGCGGAAGATTGCATTCATCTGAAAAATGGCACGCTGTTTCTGGATGGCACATTGGATAGCACTGCTCGTCATGTTGTCCGCACACGACTCCCGGTGGTCTACAATCCTGATGCGCCAACGCCAACAAAGCCCAGCGCATGATGATCATCAAGGGCAATGGCGGCGAGGGCAAATCTCAAATCGGCACTGTTCTGAAAAAGCTGTTCGGTATCAACGCCAAAGATGGCAGCATCGGCAAGATTTCCGAGAGTCAGTTTGCCCGTGCAGATTTGGAACACATTCATCTGCTGATTGACGACGATATGCGTATGGAAGCGCTCAAACAGACGAACTATGTGAAATCGTTGGTCACTGCGAAAGGCAAGATGGATTTGGAGAAAAAGGGGCAGCAGAGCTATCAGGGGCACATGTTCGCCCGGCTGCTCGCGTTCAGCAACGGCGACTTGCAATCCCTGTATGACCACAGTGATGGCTTCTATCGCCGTCAGTTGATTCTGACCACCAAAGTCAAGAGTCCAAATCGTGTGGATGACCCCGACCTTGCTGATAAGCTATATGCCGAAATGGAAGGTATCCTGCTATGGGCTTTTGAAGGATCGCAGCGTCTGGTGGCTAACCGATTTCGATTCAGCGAAAGCGAGCGTTCCCGCCAGAATCGAGAACTGCTGAAACAGGACGGAAACAATCTGCTGATGTTCCTTGAATCGGAAGATTACATTCAGTTCGATTCAGTCTGCGCTGCAACATCCAAAGAGCTCATGGCTGCGTACGCTATTTGGTGTGATGACAACGGCTTCGCGCCGCTGAAATCACGAACAGTTTCGGATTTTCTGATTTCCAACGCCTCCAAGTACCACATCGAACACACCAACAACATACACAGCGTGGATGGTCGTCAAGTATGGGGCTTCAAAGGCATCCGGCTCATGATTGACGCTGCTGTCCGCAGCCAAAGTGGATTTCAGCGAGTCTATGCAATGGATAACCCATTCGAATAATCTGAAAATTCCAGCAAAAACCTATGTACATACATACACCGAACGATCATCCTGTACGTATGTACATGGCAAATAGCAAAAACGATTATCTTTCTCACGAGGATACACGATATGATAAAAATGGATCTGAACTTGTTTGGTAAAATTGAGGAAAACGCGCCCAATAATCCGCACTTTCTTCGCGAGCATTCCCAGATGACCCTTACTGTACCCCAGTTGATGAAGGAGCTGAACATTTCCAAGAACGTCGCTTATGACCTGACCAGAGAACCGAATTTCCCATGTTTTCGCTTAGGGCGAAAGATTCTAATTAACCGTGAGCTGCTTCAAGAATGGCTGAATCGTCGCTGTGCACCCGTTTTCTAAATAATTGCGAGCGAATGTGTTGACAAGGATGGTCAGACTGGATAGAATCAAAGTGCCGAACCTTGACAACTTCAGTCTGACCATTTTCATTGTCAGCTCATTGACCTCAACAGAAAAGGAGCGTACAATGACTGAAATGAAAAATAACATCCGCCAGCGTCCCAATGGGACATGGGAAGGACGCTACTATGACGTGGACGGCAAGCAGCATTCGCTATATGGCCGCACCAAAGCAATCGTCAAGGACAAGCTCGCCAGCAAGCGCGCAGAAATTGTCAGCGGCAACAGCATCACCGAAACTGACCTGACAATCGAGCAATGGGGTTGGGCGTGGATGCAGACATTCAAAGCCGGGAAAATCAAGCACTCAACAATGGACAACTACGAAAGTGACTTTCTTCTTCATGTCATCCCCTATATTGGGCATGTGAAGCTGAAGGATGTAACATCGCTGATGATTCAGCGCGTGTACATCCTGCTGGAGGAGAAGGGACTATCTCCCAAAAGCATCCGCAACGTTCATGGCATGCTGCACGGTATGCTGGATAAAGCCATGAAAATGGACTTGATTCGGAAGAATGTCAGCAAAAACTGCGAACTTCCACCTATCCGCAAAACTGAAATGCACCCGTTGACCAAGGAAGAAATGGGCACTTTTATGACGCTGGCAAAGGATGACGAGTATTATCTGATGATGCGTTTCGACTTTTTCACAGGTCTGCGCGAGAGTGAGTTGATTGGACTCACTTGGGACTGCGTTGACTTTGAGAAGCACACGCTTCGGATTTATCGCCAGTTTGTGCGCATCGCATCCGGCCCCGACAAGGGCAAGATGATGTACACGCCGCTAAAGAACGCACTATCACCCTGACTGTAACCGCCCTGAATGTTCTTCGCGAAGCCAAGCGCAAGCAGAACGAGATGCATCTGCGCGCCGGAAGCAGCTGGCACAACGAGTACAATATGATTTTCACCCGCTCGAACGGTATGTTTGTCCGCTTCAAGACGCTGTACGTCCATTTCAAGGCGATTGTGAAACAGATGGGACGCCCAGAAGTCCGCTTCCATGATGTGCGTCATACTTACGCCACACTTTCCCTGCAAAGCCATGTTGACCCCAAGACGCTTTCCGAAGCATTGGGGCACGCAACCGTCGCTTTCACGTTAGACGTGTACGGTCATAGCAATGCCGACATGCGTCAGCAAGCCGCAGACCAGTTGGAACAGCTCATCTGCCAGTATTAAAAAACAGCTGTCAAGAGGCGAGGCTGTTCTCCCCTCCCGACAGCTGTCTAAAACGCAACAATGGTACGTTTGATGGTACTTATGGGCAAAAAGAAAGCCGAAACCCTTGCATCTTCAAGGATTTCGGCTCGTGGAGCATAGCGGATTCGAACCGCTGACCCCAACACTGCCAGTGTTGTGCGCTACCAGCTGCGCTAATGCCCCGCAACACAAAATAGTATAGCACGGTGTGGATGGGTTGTCAAGGGGGAAATGAAATTTTTTCACGAAATGGACGCAAAATGATGCTTTCACGGCGCAAGCCGATGCGCTGAATGGTTGCGCGCGGTACAAAATTGTGCTATGATGGAAGCGAAATTCACAGGAGGAATGATGAACGCATGAAAATCAGCAAGAAAGACGCGCTAATGTGGTTTCGTTTCTTCGCGGAACTGCCGGAAGATGAGCCGCTGATGCCGCATCAGCAGGAGTTGGCGTGGGCCGTCATCAGCCAGATTGAAGCCGCGGTGGACGCGCGCCACAAGGAACTGATGGCGCAGATTCCCGATTTGCACACGCTCGGCGGGCGGACATACTTCGTCGGCGACCCAGCGAAATTTTCCAAGGGATGCACGTCCTGCCTGACCGGCACGGGGCTGAGCGCCATCCGCCGGACGAACAAGTGCAACATCCGCTGCCCGTTCTGCTACAATTACGGCGAGTTGGATTGCCAAGAGACCATCGGCGAAGGGTTGTGGGAAATCGGTGGGACGTACTTCCGCGTGGAGGATATCGACCTGCTGCTCAGCACGTCGAACCGACCGACCGGCGTCAGCTACGTCTATCTGGAGCCGTTCATGGAAATCGAACTGTATCCCGATATCATCCGCAAGTTCCGCGCCGCCGGGATTCATCAGCACATGTACACCAACGGCACGCTCTGCACGGAGGAAAATCTGCGTGCGCTGGGTGAGGCCGGGCTGGACGAACTGCGCTTCAACCTCGGCGCAACGTCTTGCGCCGACAACGTCATCCAGAGCATCGCTACGGCGAAGAAGTATATCCCCACCGTCGCGATTGAAACGCCCATGACGCCCGATTTTTACGAGCATTTCCAGCAGAAAAAGGATGCAATTCTGGCCACTGGTCTTGATTTTATCAACTGCGCCGAGCTGCACCTGAACCCCAACAATCTGCCGAACTACATCGGCACGCCCATGTACATGACGCGCCGCGGCTATGTATCGCCGATTTGGAGCCGAGAGATAACGTTCCGGCTGATGCGCCAATGCGCCGTGGAACATTGGGGGATTGTCGTGCATGACTGCTCGAACCACACCAAATTCGCGCGTGATTTGAACCTGCGTGCGAAGGAAGGCGGCTGGTTCGGCGCAAGCAGCTACCACAGCGAGTTTGACCAGATTCCATTCGAGGCTTTTTTGCCGACACTGGAGGATTCAGATTTCCGGTTTCTGGAGGAAGAGCCCTTGCCCAAGGGCTATCGGCCGGGGGATATTGTCCTGTAAGTCGTGCGCTCAAGGCGACGGACAAAATCCATTCTATTGATAATGCGCTAAATCCGCCTGTGCAGCAGGCTTCCCGGAGTTTTCTGCCGAAAACAGCGAAAAATTTCCGTCAAACGCAAAAAAGTGCTTGACAAACGCCCTTGCTGATGATATAATTTGTATCTGTCAGCAAGGGTGTTTCCTTCGCTGGCAGTCTGGAAGGAAAGAATCAGGCTTCTGATTTTGCGGCTCTGCGCCTGTAGCTCAGTTGGATAGAGCAACGGCCTTCTAAGCCGTGGGTCGGGGGTTCGAGACCCTCCAGGCGCGCATATGGAGGATATAGTTCAGTTGGTAGAGCGCCAGATTGTGGCTCTGGATGTCGTGGGTTCGAGTCCCACTATTCTCCCTTTCTTCCCTACTCAAGGTTGCTGCGGATGCGGCGAAAGCCTGCTGCGATGGGGTGTAGCCAAGTGGTAAGGCACGGGACTTTGACTCCCGCATTCGCAGGTTCGAGCCCTGCCACCCCAGCTTTTTGACCCATTAGCTCAGTTGGCAGAGCACTTGACTTTTAATCAAGGTGTCTGGAGTTCGAATCTCCAATGGGTCATTCCCATCTGCCTTCTGATTTCGCCTCTCGTGCGGGCGTGGCGGAATGGCAGACGCGCCAGACTTAGGATCTGGTGCCTATGGCGTAAGAGTTCGAGTCTCTTCGCCCGCACAAATTTCCTTCGCACCATGCAGTCGCGTGGTTATGCGGTAGTAGCTCAGTTGGTAGAGCGCCACCTTGCCAAGGTGGAGGTCGCGAGTCCGAGCCTCGTCTACCGCTCCACATGCGGGTGTAGCTCAATGGTAGAGCTCCAGCCTTCCAAGCTGGTCACGTGGGTTCGATTCCCATCACCCGCTCCAGCACAGAGGGTGCTCTTCATGAGTTCACCTCAAGAAACCGTCCGAAGGGGCGGTTTTTTTGTTTTATCTGCCTTGCCTGCTTACTTGGAAGCATCGCCATAGCCAGTGTGCATAGCACATTATACGGATGATATTTCTATCACAGAGGGTTTCGCTTCTGCGGAGACGACCCAAGGGCTTTCCGTTCGCCCTTGGGGAATCCTCGGTGCTTTTCGTTCTCCCAAGCACCTGCCCAATTGCAGCTTGATTTCCTCTGAAGCAGCAAAAAGCCCCGTCGGCACTCCGATTGCTCGGAAACACCGATGGGGTTTTTCGTGTGCTATTGCACCGCTGATTGATTGCTCCCGGAGGAGCCGTCAATTAATAGCGGGAAGCGCGCTGAGCGTCGAAGCACTCACGGCAGAGCACGGGACGGTCGCCACGGGGCTGGAAGGGCACCTGGGTGGCCTTGCCGCAGTTCGCGCACACCACGTCATACATCTGACGGGGAGCGGAAGAACCGTTGCCGTTCTGGGCGCGACGAGCCGCGCGGCACTTCGGGCAGCGAGAGGGCTTGTTCATGAAGCCCTTCTCGGCGAAGAAAGCCTGCTCGGACGCGGAGAACACGAATTCCTGGCCGCAGTCGCGGCAGACAAGCGTTTCATCTTCGTACATGGTTGGGAAACCTCCTTCAAATTGTCACCCATACCGTTGCCTTGAGGTCATCTGCTTCCATGGTTTTGCTCCAGTTTCCCGGCGCAGGTCATGTGACAACCAAAGGGAGATTAGAACCTTGGATTCCTGGTTGGGCTGCAGGGAATATTATAACACGGTTTGCGGAAAATGTACAGACCTTCTGGAAAATTATTTTCGTCCCGTTTTTAAGGGGAATCATGGTCGAAAAAAGATTCTTGTAGTGTCCATCTTTTCGCATAATCCGCACCAAAAGAATCATAATATTGCTTATCGTCTCTTCTTCGATTTTCTTTCATCCATTATAATAGATAAAACCCGAACAATTGGGGCAATAAGAAAGAAGGAATATGAACATGACCGTAAATTATCAGGATTTGGGACTTCGAGTGCGCGATGCCCGCAAAGCGAAGCATCTAACGCAGGAGCAGCTGGCGGAGAAGGTCGGCATTTCCTCGTCTTTCATGGGGCACATCGAGCGCGGCACGCGCATTGCCAGCATTGATACGCTGGTTTCCGTCTGCAACGTGCTGTCAGTGTCGCCATGTCTGCTGCTGGGCGCGAGCCTGTCCGAGAACGCGGTGGATTTTCCCTATACCAACGATAACCGCGAGCGTTCGTTCATGCTGGACTTCGTAAGTTTGGCGCAGCGCACGGTCCGCCGCTGGGATGAGACGGAAAGCGCGCCGGAGGAAGCGCCGAAAACGGAAGAATAATCGCTGAAATCAAAAAGGATGTCAGGATGATTTCGCTCCTTGACATCCTTTTGTTATGCCGTCTTGTTTTCCGTCAGGTTCCGCAGCAGGCCCTCGCAGCCGCGCAGAATATCGCGGTATGCCCGGTCAAAGTCATCCGTATACCACGGATCTTCAATGTCGCCCTGCCGCTCGGCAAAGTCCAGCAGCAGATGCAGCTTCGCCTGCTGCTCCTTCGGACACAGAGCACGCAGCTTCTTCAAGTGCCCCCACTCCATGCCGATAATCAGATCCGCCGTTTCAAAATCCTCCGGCGTAATCTGCCGCGCACGATGCTCCGTGCAGGGCACCCCGTGCTTGACCAGAATTCGGCGCGCAGGCGGATAGATCCCGTTGCCAATCTCCTCGTTGCTCAGTGCGGCGGAATCCACTTCAAACTCGCCAGACACATGCCGCTGCTGTGCCAAGTACCGGAACACCATTGCTGCCATAGGGCTGCGGCAAATATTGCCGTGACACACAAATAAGATTTTCACCCGCATTCGCCTCCCTGCTATCAGTATAGCACACTTGTGCAGGAAATTCAACTATTATTTCCCAGTTTTCGCTTGTGATTCTGTGAATTGTTTGTAAAATTCGCAGAGCAATCACCACACAGGCGGTGTCCAGAGGGTGATTTCGCCTGCCGCAAGCGTTTTCGGCACGTCAATCAGCCGCTGATTGCTGCTGCCGCGGTAGAGCAGCGACAGCGACTTCTGCTCCTGCACGAAGCGTCCGTCCACCAGCACGTCGATGCCGTGCAGCAACGCCATGCGCGCCGGGTTGTTCTCCTTCAGCAGCGCATCGAGCGTGAAGCCCGTGTAGCACCAAACGTTAAGGTGCTTTGCGTGCGCCGCGTCCGCAATCGTGCGGCAGGCTTCGGGCTGGCACATGGGTTCGCCGCCGGAGAGCGTCACGCCGTCCAGCAGCGGATTCTCGCCGATTTTTCGGATGATGCCGTCGGTGTCCATCAGCGTGCCGCCGGCGAAGTCATGCGACGCGGGATTATGGCAGCCGAGGCAGTGGTGCGGACATCCCTGCACGAACACGGTATAGCGGACGCCCGGCCCATCGACGATGCTGTCGTCTGCCAAACCAAAGATGCGGATTTCCATGGTAATTGACCCTCTTTCGCGGTGGATGAATGAATGACGGAAACGCCCTCCCCCGAAGGAGAAGGCGTTTTATGGGGAGGGACGCTGGGGCGTTGCCCCAGACCCTACCAGAGGCGCTGCCTCTGGACTCCGCAAGGGGCATTGCCCCTTGACCCTTTTTTCGGCGCCCGGCTTGAGCGCGTTCCCCGGCATTTTGGGGGAAAGTGGCTTTTAGCCCTCCACCTTGATGCGCTTGATGCGTTCCGTCACGCGGGTGGTTTCCCCACGGTGGCAGCACGGGCAAGTATCGTCGATAATGCCATTATAGCCGCACAGCGGGTCACGGTCAACCGGGTGGTTAATCGAACCGTAGCCGATGCCGATGTCGTGCATATAGCGCACAATCTTCTCGAACGCGTCGAGGTTCTTCAGCGGGTCGCCGTCCATCTCCACATAGGAGATATGGCCGCCGTTGGTCAGCGCATGATACGGCGCTTCCACGCTCAGCTTATGGAACGCCGTGCAGTGGTAGTAAACCGGCACATGGAAGGAGTTCGTGTAGTATTCGCGGTCGGTCACGCCGGGGATGATGCCGAAGCGCTGCTTGTCGAGGCGAACGAAGCGGCCGGACAGACCTTCCGCAGGCGTGGCAATGACGGAGTAGTTCAGCCCCGTCTCCGCGGACACCTTGTCGGTGTATTCGCGCATCGTGCGGATGATTTTCAGGCCCAGCTTCTGGCTTTCCTCGTCCTCGCCGTGATGCTTGCCGCGCAAGGCAACCAGCGCTTCCGCCAAGCCGATGAATCCGATGGTCATCGTGCCGTGCTTGAGCACTTCGCCTACCTTGTCGTTCCAGCTCAGCTTTTCGGAGTCAATCCACACGCCCTCGCCCATCAGGAACGGGAAGTTCTTCACGCGCTTGTTGCTGATGATGCGGAAGCGTTCGTTCAGCTGGTCAATCACCAGTTCCATGCGCTCCTGCAGCACCTTGAAGAACACATCGACGTTGCCGTTCGCCTCAATGGCGATGCGCGGCAGGTTGATGGACGTGAAGGACAGATTGCCGCGGCGCGGGGCGATTTCGCGATCAGGGTCGTAGACATTGCCCATCACGCGGGTGCGGCAGCCCATGTAGGCGATTTCGGTCTCCGGATGGCCGGGCTTGTAGTACTGGAGGTTGAACGGCGCGTCCACGAAGGAGAAGTTCGGGAACAGGCGCTTTGCGCTCGTGCGGATGGCGAGGCGGTAGATGTCGTAGTTCGGGTCGCCGGGGTTGAAGTTGACGCCTTCCTTGACGCGGAAAATCTGAATCGGGAAAATCGGCGTTTCGCCGCCGCCCAGACCTGCTTCCGTCGCCAGCAGCACATTCTTCATCACCAAACGGCCTTCAGGCGACACGTCCATGCCGTAGTTGATGGACGAGAACGGCACCTGCGCGCCCGCGCGGCTGTTCATGGTGTTCAGGTTGTGGATGAGCGCCTCCATTGCCTGATAGGTCGCCTTGTCTGTCTCCTGCTCGGAGCGGCGCTGCGTGAAGTCGAGAATGCGGGCAATCATCTGCTCGTCCGCCACATACTTCGTCAGCAGTTCTGCCATGCGTGCGCGGTGGTCAGCGTTCTCTTCCAGCGTGGGTTCGAGGTTCTCCGCCTTGGTCTGCGCCACCAGTTCATTGGCGTGCGCATCGCACTCCGCGTCGTTCAGCAGCAGCTCCAGCGCACGGGAGAGGTTCATGCGGTAGCGCTTGATGAACGTCTTTTTCACGCCGGGCGCCATGCCGTAGTCGAAGTCCACAATCGCCTGACCGCCGTGCTGATCGTTCTGGTTTGCCTGAATCGCAATGCACGCCAGCGCCGCGTAGGACGTGATGTCCTGCGGCTCACGCAAATAGCCGTGCCCCGTGGAGAAGCCGCCCTTGAACAGGCTCTTCAGCTCAATCTGGCAGCACGTCGTCGTCAGCGTGTAGAAGTCCATGTCATGAATGTGGATATCGCCGTCCATGTGCGCCTGACCAAATCGCGGATCCATGACGTACTTCTCGTAATACTGCTTTGCGCCTTCGCTGCCGAACTTGAGCATTGCGCCCATGGCAGTATCGCCATTGATGTTGGCGTTCTCGCGCTTGATGTCGGATTCGCTGGCATCTTTGAACACAATGTCCCCAAACGTGCGCATCAGGCGGGAGTTCATCTCGCGGACGCGGCTGCGCTCGGCGCGATAGAGGATGTAGGACTTCGCCGTGCGGGTGAAGCCGTTGCGCATCAGCACCTGCTCCACCGTGTCCTGCACCTGCTCCACGCTGGGGATGGCGCTGATGTTCTCGTTGTTCTCCAGCAAGCGGACGACTTCCTCCGTCAGCTTGCGGCTCGTCTCATGCCCGCGCGCACTGCCCGATGCCTGAAAAGACGCGAAAATGGCCTGCTCAATCTTGTCCTGATCAAAAGGAACTTCGCGTCCGTCGCGTTTGCGAATCATATCAATGCCCATGGTCGGTGCCTCCATCATTCTCTATTCTATCCGTATTATTTCCCATTTGAGAACCAATTGATAACCAGCCGTTCATTCGGCATAAGTTGTGGATGTTTTCTCCTGCCCATGCTACATATAGTGTCTGCAAAGCAGGAACGAAAGCCATCATACACCACTGGAGCCGCTCTTGTCAATGCTGAATCTGGTCGAAATGGGCAGCCGAAAACCGCCCGAAGCGCCGCAAGCCCGGTAAACAGAACAGCTTCCACTGGCGGCGAAAATCGGGCGAAAAAACGTTTTTTCTGCGTTCCCGAACTTTCCCCGCTTGATACGGCAGATTCGTCCGTATTATGCGCTTGTCTGCGGGGAGTGCGCATATGAATTTGAAAATCGGATTACTCCTCCAGCAGCAGCCGCTGACCCCGGAAATCCAGCAGCGACCGCTGCGGTGGCAGCACCGCCATCAGCCGGAAGCAGCATAATCCCCTTGATGAGCCGAGACGCAATCGTCTGCATGATTTTTCCTCAGAGCAAGAATGTGAACAGCTGTTTTTCCACCGGCAGCGCCCGAAATTCAAACCAATCCGGATGTTCCTTCACAATGCCTGCCCAGAGTGCCTCTTCCGTCTCCGGAATCGTCCCTGCCGCCAGCAATGCCCGTAATTGCTCCCCAATGGCGCTCATCAGCGGCTTTATCTGCTTGTCCGGCACAACAACCATGGACAGGTCGAGACGGTTTCTGACGCTTGCCAGCACGATTTTCTCGCCGCACAGCCGCTTCCACGGCAGCGCCATGCCGGTATAGAGCGGATAGCGCACACAGTCCGGCGCCATCCAGATATAGTGCGTGCTGGAGAGCACCCGGTCGCGCGCCGCGCTGAGCATCGCCGCGCGGCTGAACAGCGGCGGTTTGCCCGTCGGCATCGGCAGAGCATAGCGCGGCTTGTATTCCAGCACGTTCGGGTGGAATTCCGCCACTTCGCGCAGCTTCAGCCCTTCGGCATAGCACAGCAGCGCCAAATCCTGCATTTGTGTCAGCTGGCGCAGCCAGTGCATCCCTTCTTCGTCCAGCGATGCCGGGCAGACCGTCACGCACAGCGGCATCGGGTCGGTGCGCTTCCTGCGCCACCGCTGCACCGCCGACTTAATGCGCATCAGCGGCGTCACCGCCAGCGTCATGTCGAAGCTGTTTGACTTCAAGCCTCGCTTCGCCGCCGCGGACAGCGTACCCGCCGCGAAATCAACGCCGTATTCTTCCTTCAGCTGCGCCAAGCCATCCTCCTGCAGGTCTATCCGCGCAGGCGGCACGGGCAAATCGTGCATCAGGGTGATGACGGGCTGATTCAGCGTGCAGCACTGCCAGCCCTGCACCATCGCACGCAGGAACGCTGTACCGCTCCCTTGCGCCATCGCCCGGATGAAGCCCGCGCGCGCAAAGAAGAAGTACGGATGCAGAAATGCGCCCGGCATCGGGTGCGCCGCGAGCGTCAGGGGCATTCCGTGCGCAAAGCACAGCGTGCCGTCCGGGTCAATGCGCTCCGCCGCAACCGGACAAACCGCGCCAATCGGGTCATCCTGCGCCGGCAGATAGCCCGTCAGCACCGCCTGAGCGTTTTCCACCGGGCAGTCGTTCAGCGCGCGCAGGAGCTTCTTCTCCCAATCGCGCTCAAAGCGCATCGCCGGATGCGCCAGCAGCGCATAGCGTTCGCCATGCCAGAGCGTTTCCATCGCAGCAAAAGTCATTTCCGGGCTGACAAGGTATCGCAGCGCCCCGAACGCCGCCATATTGCATTCTTCGGGGGATGTCGGGGCTTCCGGCAGCACCAGCGCGTATGACAGCGCGTTGCGGTGCAAGGCGTTCTCCCGCGCAGAGGTCAGCGCCTCGGTCGCTTCCGCCCAGTTCGCCGCCTGCATCAGTATCAGGATTCGCTCCATATCGTTCCTCCGTTATACTATTTTTAGATGAACATGTGCCAAGATGGCGCAGGTGAATCTGAAAATAGTATCATTTTCTCAGCGCCCGAATGCCCAGCGAGATGGCGTAGCACACCGCCGCGAACAGCACAATTGCCGCACCCGCCGTCGTATCCAGATAATACGCGCAAATCAGCCCCGCCACGCCGCACACCAGCGCAATCACCACGCTGTACACCGCGTGCTGACGGCTCGACCGCGCCAGATTGCGCCCCGCCGCCGCGGGCAGAATCAGCAATGCGTTAATCAGCATCACGCCAACCCAGCGAATCGCCAGCATGACCGCGACCGCCACCAGCACTACGAACGCGCACTCCACCAGCCGATTATGGATGCCTCGGCTGCGCGCCAGGGACGGGCTGATGCCCGACAGCAGCAGCGAATTGTACATCACCGCCCACAGCGCAATGCCCGCCACAAGCGCAATCAACAGATAGAGCAAGTCGCTGTCCTGTACTGCCAGCACGTCGCCGACGAGCAGGGACGAATACTTCGCGAATCCACCGCCCATGGACAGCACCAGCACGCCTGCCGCCACTGACGTGGACGAAAAGACGCTGATGATTGTATCGGTAGATGCCGCCCTGGTCTGCTTGATTCGGCAAATCAGCAGCGCCCAGACGATGCCGAACACCAGCATCGCCAGCAAATCACTCGACACGCCGAGCAGGATGCCCAGCCCGATGCCCGTCAGCGCGCTGTGCCCCAGCGCGTCGGAGAAGAACGCCATCTGCTGGTTGACCGCCATCGTGCCGAGCAGCCCCAGCAGCGGCGTCAGCAGCAGAATCGCCAGCAGCGCATTGACCATGAAGTCAAATTGCATAAATTCAAAGGGCAGCAGCGTTTGCACAAACGCGCGAATCGCATCCATCACGCCTGGCCTCCTTTCGTCTCGTCATCCACCACGGCGGCGGCGCGGGCGATTTCCTCCTCGGGCGTTTCCGCCTTGCGCCCCATCCAGCGTTCCGCGCCATGCAGCCGCTGGGCATTGAGCGTCTTTGCGCCCAGCCCGAACACCTTCTGAAATTCCGGCGATGCGAACACGTCATCCGGCTTGCCCTGCTTCAGCACCGTCTTGTCCAGCAGCACCACATGGTCAGCATACTGGCGGACGACGTTCAGGTCGTGGCTGACGAGCAGAATCGCCATATGGTGATGCTCCTTCAGGCGCACAACGGTATCCAGAAACATCTGCAAGCCGTTCTGATCAACGCCGGAGACGGGCTCGTCCAGCACAAGCAGGTCAGGTGCGGGATGCAGCGCCAGCGCGAGCAGCACGCGCTGCAGTTCGCCGCCGGAGCAGCGGCCGAGCGGGCGGTGCAGCAGCTTTTCGCCCTCCACCATTTTCAGCGCCTCCATCACCTGCGCGCGGGTCTTTTTGCCGACCCCCGTCCACACCGGGCGGCGCGTCAGGCTGGCGGCGAGGAAATCCTCCACCGTCACAGGCATCTCCTTGTCAAATTCCAGATGCTGCGGCACATACCCCGTGCGCATGTGCGCCACGTCGCGCCCTTCGCCGTCCACATGGCGAACCGTACCGCCGTGAGCGTATTCCCCCAGCAGGGCGCGGATGAGCGTCGTTTTGCCCGCGCCGTTCTGGCCGATCAGCACCGTCAGCTGACCGCAGTGGATGTGCATCGACACATCCTGCAAAAGCGTCTGTCCGCCGCGCACCACGGAGACATTCTCCAGCGCAATGCGGCACAGCTTGCAATTATCTGCCATTTTGTTTCCCTCCTTGGGAGATTCGTGCGATTCTTGCACCATGTTAGTATACCATGCTTTCCGCGCGGATTCTACCCTTTTCTTTTTCCATCGGCAGGAGTTTCGCATTTTTTCGCGTATTATCATAAAGAAGAGCGAATCGTCTGCATGGGCGGTTTCGGAGGATAAAGGAGGATTTTCTCATGATTGCTTTGGCTTGCGACCACACCGGCATTGAACTCAAAAAGGAAATGATGAAGCTGCTGGACTCGATGGGGCTGGAATGGAAGGATTTCGGCACGGACACGGCGGTCTCCTGCGATTATCCCGTATACGGCTACCGCGCGGCGAAGGCGGTTGCATCCGGCGAATGCGACCGCGGCATCCTGATTTGCGGCACGGGCATCGGCATCGGCATTGCGGCAAGCAAGGTGAAGGGCACGCGCGTCTGCACCTGTTCGGACGTGTACAGCGCCGAGCTGAGCAAGCGCCACAACAACAGCAACATCCTGACGATGGGTGCGCGCGTCGTCGGCGTTGACTTAGCGAAGATGATTGCGACCCACTGGCTGACCGCCGAGTTCGAAGGCGGCCGTCACCAGCGCCGCATCGACATGATTACGGCAATTGAGAACGGCGCTGAGCTGTAAGGGAGACCCAAGGGGCTTTGCCCCTTGACCCCAGCAGGGGCGCTGCCCCTGCACCCTGCAAGGGAGTTCCTCCCTTGACCCTTTTTCGCGATTGAGTTGAGC